>ENA-OPWW01000007-OPWW01000007.1-human-gut-metagenome-genome-assembly--contig:-NODE-7-length-128675-cov-3.649020_pt1 | contig 128675 bp, 128 predicted proteins | sample MGYA00241513_ERZ502018 | MGnify/ENA primary metagenome ERZ502018 (study PRJEB25962, sample SAMEA2042987) | human gut metagenome | biome: human gut; feature: human-associated habitat; material: faeces...
GCTGATCATGCCAACGCTGGCCACCGAGTTTGAATACGATGGCTTGTCTGGTGAAACCTACCCTGACAGAATGGCTGGAGCAGAACGCGGAACTTTCCACATTGACGGCTTGCCAGTTACTAAGTATCTTGTACCACAGGAAAACGGGATGCACATGCAGACTAATGAATTAGTCATCACCCGTAATTCTACGCAAAACAATGCGGACAAAGATGGCGACTTTAGTTTAAAGATTACGCAAACTAAGCAGCCATTTAACTTCAGTTTACTGCCATACACTGCAGAAGAATTAGAAAATGCTACCCACATTGAAGAGTTGCCATTGGCTCGTAGAAGCGTATTGGTAATCGCGGGAGCTGTTCGCGGCGTAGGCGGCATCGACAGCTGGGGCTCCGATGTAGAAGAGCAATACCACATCGATCCTGAGCAAGATCATGAATTCTCATTTACGCTAAATTAATTTAAATAATTTATTTTAAATTAGTAAATAATTTACTAAATAATGTGTTATAATGTAATCGGTTTAAGTAAAGACTAATAACCAATTAAAAAAGGAGTAAACATGAAAGTTTTAGTTATCGGCGGTGCCGGCTATATCGGCTCACACGCTGTTCGTGAATTAGTTAAGGAAGGCAACGATGTCGTTGTTCTTGATGCTTTGTACACCGGTCACAGAAAAGCCGTTGATCCAAAGGCCAAGTTTTACCAAGGCGATATCGAAGATACCTTCTTAGTTTCAAAGATTTTACGTGATGAAAAGATCGATGCTGTTATGCACTTTGCTGCATATTCATTGGTACCTGAATCAGTTAAGAAACCACTTAAATACTACGACAACAACGTTGCTGGAATGATTTCACTTTTGAAAGCAATGAATGACGCTGGTACTAAGTACTTAGTCTTCTCAAGTTCAGCCGCTACCTACGGCATCCCTAAGAAGTTGCCAATCACAGAAGACACCCCACTTAACCCAATCAACCCATACGGTGAAACCAAGATGATGATGGAAAAGATCATGGCCTGGGCCGACAAGGCTGACGGCATTAAGTACACTGCTCTTCGCTACTTCAACGTTGCTGGTGCTTCAAGCGACGGTACAATCGGTGAAGACCACGCTCCAGAAACTCACCTTATTCCAAACATTTTGAAGAGTGCTATTTCTGGTGACGGCAAATTTACCATCTTCGGTGATGACTACAACACTAAAGACGGTACTAATGTCCGTGACTACGTTCAAGTTGAAGACTTAATTGACGCTCACATCTTAGCTTTAAAGCACATGATGAAGATCAACAAGTCAGATGTCTTTAACTTGGGTACTGCTCACGGCTACTCAAACCTTGAAATTTTGGAAAGTGCTAAGAAAGTTACCGGTATCGACATCCCTTACACTATGGGACCACGTCGTGGCGGTGACCCTGACTCACTTGTTGCCGACTCAACTAAGGCAAGAACCATTTTAGGCTGGAAGCCAAAGCACGAAAATGTCGACGATGTAATCGCAACCGCTTGGAAGTGGCACAAGAGTCACCCAAAGGGCTACGAAGACAAGTAATAAAGTAAATTAAAATAAAATCTAACCCTATCTTTTTAACTATTTCTATTTTCTATTATCAAAAAATGTCAGTCCGATCAACTGGCATTTTTCTTTGTCACAAATCCTGGTACAGACCATTATTAATTTGATATTGTATAATAGTTGATGAAACAAATGGCGGAATTTTATGACAAGTATTAGAGACATCGCTAAAATTGCAGGCGTATCCCCTGCTAGCGTTTCGCGAATCTTAAACAATGATCCCACCTTTCATATCAATGAAGCTGCACGTGGTCGTGTAATCGAGATTGCCAGAAAGCTAAATTACAACAAAGCCAACAAAAAGCGCGGACCAAAACAACCTGATTCTTCCCTTTCAGTTGCTTTAGTTATGCGCTATGGCAACATGCGTGAATTCAACGACCCCTACTTTTTGAATATGCATAAAGGAATCGACGAAGAAGCTAAAAAATGGCACTTACGCGTTGAACAGCCTTTTAAACTTGATGATCCAGATAAAAATTGGACCGATCTAGCAAATTACGGTGCAGTTATTATCGAAGGTGAAATGACTGCGGCCGCTATCGAGCAGATTCAAAACATCAATCCGAATGTGATTTTCCTAGACGTAAACACCAACATCCGCGGCTGCAATATCGTCCGCAATGACTTTATTGAAGCAACCACTAATATCTTAGATACGCTCTACGAAATGGGACATAGAAATATCGCCTATATTGGTGGTAAATCTGCCGTAGTTAACTTAGATGGCAAAATTGTTTTAAGAAAAGATGACTTGCGTGAAGACGGCTATATCGCCTGGATGAAAATGCACAACTTAGATCAGTATTGTCACATCTTTACTGCTAACTGGTCAGCTGATGAAGCTTTAGAAGCTACCAATCAATTATTGCAGTTAAAAGATCGACCAACAGCGATCGTCGTTACTAGTGACCCAATGGCCTTAGGCGTCTACAAGGCCTTAAATGATGCCAACGTTAATATTCCAAACGATATTTCAGTTGCCAGTTTCGACGATGTAGAAATTAATCGCTTTTTAACCCTTACTCTTTCAAGTATCGATATGAATACTGAAGAAATGGGCAAAGCGACCATTCGTTTTATATGTTTTAGACAACTGACTTATTGAAATCTTTTCATCTTTCCATTTACGATAAATTTCTATTTTCTGTTCTTTATTAAATTTAGACATAGAAAAAGACCTAAAAGTGTCTCACTTTTAGGTCTCACTTCAAGAAGATGTATTCATGAGCTTTTTTCTTTAATCAGTATACTTACCATCATCCTTAACAAATAAGGCAACGATGAAACCAATCACTGTCAAAGCAATGGTGAAGTACATACCGTAGTGCACACCGTTAGTGAACTTGAACGCAGCTGAACCGCTCACTGCATTTCTACCTAAAGTCAAGAAACTAGTAGCAAGTGCAGTTGCCAAAGCACCAACAATCTGTTGCATGGTGTTCAAAATTGCGGAGCCATCGGCTGATTCAAGACCCTTAAGTGAGTTCAAAGTTGAAGTCTGTGATGGTGACATAGCAAGTGGTGCACCAATCATCAAGATGATATGAGCCAAGATGACGTACCAAATTGCGCTGTGCGTTGTAACCAAGCTAAGCATTACGGCACCAACAAAAGCAATAATAAAACCGATTCGTGCAGGCCATTTTGCACCAAAACTATCGTACATTCTTCCGGCTAAGGCAGAAGTTACGGCGTTAATAATACCACCTGGAAGCATGATGATACCGGTCAAAGCAACAGCAACAAGCAAACCATTTTGTAAGTATTGAGGTAAAAGATACATAGCTGACAAGATGATACCGAAGTCAACCATGACCAAAATTGCACCCAAAGTAAAGTTATGGTGTCTGAACACGCGCATGTTCAATACCGGAACTTCCAGTTTTAATTGACGTCTTACGTAGAAAATTAAGGCAATAACACCAACGATTAAGCATGCAAGAACTGGTACTGAAAGCCAGCCCATTTCACTGGCAAAGCTTGCACCTGCAATCAAGCCTGAGAAGGCAAAAATTGATAAAACAATTGAAATAAAATCAACCTTTGGCTTAGTAATTTCGCTAACGTTTTTCAAACTAAACAAGCCAATGACGAAGGCAATTACCAAAAATACGACGAATGTAAAGAAGATGTCGCGCCAAGTACCAGCAGCTAAAATCAATCCAGTCAAAGTTGGACCAATTGCTGGCGCAAACATAATTACCAAAGCAAGCACACCGTTAACTGTACCCAACTTATTAGGTGGGAAAATCAACATTGCAATGGTAAACATTAATGGCAAAACAATTCCAGTTCCGATCCCCTGAATCATTCTACCGATTAAAACCATTGGGAAATTAATTCCAAATCCTGAAATAAGAGAACCGACAATAAAGGCACCGAGGCCAAATAAAACTAATTTTTTGGCCGTAAACCACTTAGTAAGCAAACTTGAAAGTGGCAGGACTATCCCGATTACGAGCATATAGCCGGTAACCAGCCATTGAATTGAAGACTGACCAACTTGAAGAGCCTTCATCAATTGTGGTAAGGCAATGTTCAATGAGGTTTCACTGAACATTCCTACAAATGATCCTAGCATTAATGGGAGAATGGCAAGCCATGGACGCTTAACATCAACACGGGCTTTCATTCCACTTTGTGCATTATCCATTAATTCTTTCCTCCTTTTCATTGCAACGTTGATTACTTTACCAGAAAAAATTTTTCTCGTAAGTAAAACTTTTATGTAAACGAATTCATACAAAAAATCGCTAGAATTTAATCTAGCGATTTATCATAAATTTCTATTTTTACCAAAGTCTTTGAGCATTAACATCACAATATTTATTAAAGCTAATAAAATGATAGTCATTCCATTCACCATCATCTGAGGTTGAATAAGAAAGCGCAAACTCTTTACTTGATAATTCATTAGCCTTAGCTCGATCTTCCGGATCACTAATTCCATCAGTATCTGGATCATCAAAGAAACTATAAGTGCTTTCTGCGTCTAACAGTCCATTAGCATGTCCAAATTCAATAGCTTCCAAATTTTTACCCATAATCATACTTACAATACCGTTATAAATATCTCTCTTCATATCAGTCAAAGTTTCTGGCTCTTTTGTAGTAGCATAACCATTTTCAATAGAATTATGATCAATGTTTAATCCATACTTTTTAGCAACTCTAATTAAAGCTGGTACATCATGATGGGCCAATTTCTCATCTAATGTCATATTTGCTCTAGGATAAACGCCAAATGAAAAACCATCTTTTACATATTCTTCTGCAACATCATTAGCCATATTTTGAGCTTTTTCTGTATACTTCAAAGGAGCAATATTTAACTTAGTACGCGCTTCGTTAATTATACGCATTGCAAATAGACTTAATTTTTTTGTTGATCTAGCGTTAAATGACTTGGATCAACTTCTTGATTATCGGCTTTGGATTCAGGAGTGAACTTATTTATCTTCATTCCTTTCTTACCGACCTTATCATAAAACCATTTTGGCTTATATTGTCCTTTAGCCAAATTTGAAACAGTGTAGCCTTCTGGAAGCACAATATGATCTTCTTTATAAACTATAGCTTTCTTTTTAGGCTTTTTATATACTGGTGTCTTTTGATAGGTAGGATCATAGTACCTAACCTTATAATTTAGCTTTTTATTACGATAGTTGGTATTCGCAACAAGAATACAAGTAGCATTACCAGCAAATAATGCAAATCTTTTACCTCTTATTTTATTAAAACCAATAATATATGTTTTGGTTCCTTTAGATAAGTGACCAGCATGATAGTTTTCACCATCACTAGGATCATAAAACATAGCTTTCTTAGTAACTGTAATCTTCTTAGTTCTTTTAGTAGTAGCTTGAACTTGATTACTCATCACTCCACCAAATGTGCCTCCCATCATAAGTAAGCACAATAATGTCTTTAAATATTTTTTACTCATTTTTACTCCTATATCTATATCATTCATTTACTCGCTTTATTCTCAGTATATCACCTACATTAATTCTTTTACTATATGAATATAGCAAGTTTTGTAATTGCTTTTATAAATAAACTTTTTTCTAAACATAAAAAAGGCAATTCGCCTAAACGAATTACCTAAAAAATTATTTTTTATTTGTTCTTACGTTTTCTGCTACCTGCAAGTCCGAATAATGAACCAACTGTAGCCAATAGCAATCCGAAGATTCCTGCCTTGTTCTCCTTTTCACCTGTTTGTGGTAAAGTTTCTTCATTTGTGGAGTTAACAGTAGTTTGGTTTTCTTCAGTTTCATCAGTTGTTTCGGTTGAAACATTTTCTGGTGTTGCTGAATTATTACGTACTGCGTTTTCAAGTGGAGTTACTCCGGAGTTGGCAGTATTTCCACCCGCATTACCTGAATTGCCAGATTTGCCTGGTTTGTTTTCACCGTGTGGTGGAACTTCGCGTTCATCCTCATCTTCTGGAAGAGGCGGAGTTGCAGGATCTTCTGGATATGGATCATCAGGATCTGGGTCTGGTGTAGGAGTTGGGTCTGGATCAGGTGTTGGTGTTGAGTTAACAGTGTAAACCACTCTGATAGTTGTACTTTCAGAATCAGGTGTAATACCTTCTTCAGCATCAACTTTATCCTTATCTGGAGTGTAACCATCAATAGTTGGACTGATTACTTCTTCGAAAGTAGTACCGTCGTTTGCTACCCAAGTAATCTTGCCTTGAACAATCTTACCATTTTCATCAACTTCGATCTTGCCATCCTTAATATTTACTAATTGACCAGTAACCTTATCGATGTAAGCAGTACCTTTGAAGTTAACAGTTTGCGTTACAGAAGTAATACCTGTTGGAGAACCATCTGCATATACGTATTCAATTACGCGGTTGATATCCTTATTCAAGTCTTCTGCACCAATTGAGTATTTTGGACCATCTGGATTGTCTGGATCAATTGGATCATCCTTCTTGATATCGTCACCAGGTTTAACCTCAATGTAACCGTGAGTGAGACGTACTACGAAGTGGTTAACATTTTCATCCTTACTACTGTCACCGAATTTGGTCCCTGAAGTGAAGTTGTTTGAAACTACTACGTAGCCTTTCTTCTCAAGTTCAGCAATCATCTCACTTGGATCTTTATCGAACTTGATTAAGCCATCAAATACGCCATCTGCGATATCTTTTCTAATTACTTCACCGGTAGTGTCATCGATATAAGTAATCTCTGCCTTTTCTGCGTTAGCGTTGTAGACTACTCTGATAGTTTTACTTTCAGAATCAGGTGTAATACCTTCTTCAGCATCAACTTTATCCTTATCTGGAGTGTAACCATCAATAGTTGGACTGATTACTTCTTCGAAAGTAGTACCGTCGTTTGCTACCCAAGTAATCTTGCCTTGAACAATCTTACCATTTTCATCAACTTCGATCTTGCCATCCTTAATATTTACTAATTGACCAGTAACCTTATCGATGTAAGCAGTACCTTTGAAGTTAACAGTTTGCGTTACAGAAGGTTTGGCAGTTGTACCATCTGCGTATACGTATTCGATTACACGGTTAACTTCGTCCTTCAAATCTTCTGGGTTCATTGAACCAGGATTTTCCGGCGTTACCGTTATTACGCCATGCTTCAAGGTAATAGTGAATGTTTTTTCGTTTTCTGCGTCAAATTTTCCACCGATGATTGGCACTGCTCCTGCTAATTCATAGCCTTTATCAAGGTAGATTTGAAGCAGCTTGGCAGGATCAAGATCGCCGCTGAAGCTAATATCAGTGTTATGTTGGCCACTGGTTGTAAGTTTATCTAACTGCGTGCCAGTAGTTTGGTCCACAAATACTACATTTGCTGTACCTCTCTTTTTACGATAAAGTACCGTAACATTTGTACCAGCGTCCTCTGGTGTAATTCCATCTGGATATACAGTAACAAGTTCATAACCATCAATAACTGGTACTTCAGTCGCTCCAGCCTTAGTAGCATCATTTTTATCATTATTAAATTGTTTTCTGAAGCCTTCAATCTCTTTTCCAGTCTCTTCATCCACTGGAATAATTGAACCCAATTGACTGTAAACAAATTGAACTTCGTGAGGACTAGAGGTTACGTATGGGTTACGAGCTGTATAAGTAACACGTCCATCTAGCTGGAAGCTTACAGATTCACCAGGAGGTATAACCTTAGTTTGACTCTTTCCGTTTTGAACTACAGTTACACTCATATGTCCAGCAGCACTTGTTTGATTATATACTACATAATAGTCTAATGAAGCATTTCCATTACTATCATACTTATAATAAACTTTCTTATAGTAACTATCTTTATCAAACTGAGAAAGTGTTCCTGTAAAGTTACCACTAGGGATATTGCCTGGAGATAAATAGAAACCATCAATGATTTGCTTAAATTGATCTACATTCTCAATAACAAATTCTTGACCGGTAAATCCTGAAACAATTATATTTGGATATTTATCGGAGCCTTCAATAGCAACTAAATTACCCTTTTCATCACGGTAATAGTATTTAATTACTGAATTTTCAGTATAAACTGGAACAATTTCACCAGTGGCTGAAACTGTACCACTACTCATGTTACCTAAATTGTAAATTGGACTACTTGATGAACCAGAACCGGTAATCGTTGAAGCACTACCGGTAGGTTTGCTACTACCATTAATAGTTATATTACTTGCACCAGTATTAGAGAGATAGTACTTTTTGCCATTTATTTCAATGTACTCATGCTTACCTTCTCCAATTACAATGGTTTGACTTACTTTGTTATAATCTCCATCAACTACATAAGCATAAATGTTTTTATCATTTTTATCATGTCTATTAACAGAGAGAATCAATTTTGAGTCTGGTTGATATTGCAATCCACCATGTTCCCATTTGTAATCGCCAGTACTATTAAGGTTTACAATTTGATAAATGTACTTAGTATCATTAATAGTTTCACCAGTCTTGTCATCGACAACGATACTACCAGCATTAGATAAGTTTTCATTCTTAGGATCAGTAGCTTCAATAATTACCTTACCATCACTAATTGCTGCATTTAAATCAATAGTTTCATCTTTTTTATCTTTATCAGTTTCTTTTTCAGAAGTCTTGTCCTTATCTGTAGATTCTTCTTTCTTATCTACAGTTTCATTTGAATCCTTAACTTCAGTTTGAGTCTTATCAGTAGTCTCATCTTTTTTATCCGAAGTTGAAGTATTTGTATTATTTACCTCAGTAGAAGTTTCGTTTTTTTCAACTACTTGTTGTTCAGCAGTCGAAGTAGTAGTGTTTTCTACTGCTACATTTTCATTATTTGCATTTTGAGATTCAGTTTGGGTGTTATTTTCTGCTGGCGTTGCAGCAGGAGTTTGTTTTTCTACTGAATCGGTGCTTTGAGTTGCTTCAGTATTTTGAACTGGAGTGTCAGTTTCAGCAGTTTCTTCTGAAACAGTAGAATTTTGAGGAGCAGTTTGTTCTTCAAAATTTTCAGTAGGATTTTGTGTTTCAACCACTACTTGTGAAATTTGATCTGTTGATTGAGAAGTATCATCAGTTGATTTTTCTTCTAACTCAATTCCTACTCCGTTATTTTTATTTCTAGTTGAAGCTTTTACACTTGGACCAGTAGTTCCCATAAATGTTAAACCAATCAAAACAGAAGCAGCACCCGTAGCTAATTTACGGATTGCATAATGTTCTCTCTTGGATTCCATTTTACGAATTCTTTCTTTTATATTATTCTTCGGAATCATAAAATTCACCTCGCATCTATAAAAACCGTTTAATTAAAAATCACCCTTCTAATTTAATCCCTATTTCATCCTTAGTATTATTTAAACATGATTGGTAACAAAATGTCAATATACAATATATAAAGAATAATAAAGTATATATTAAGAAAATATAAACAGAAGAAAACGTTATTTATTTGATCATAAATATCTTATATATCACCAAAGAAAGCGCTATACTGCTCATTTTGAATCAAATAGTATGCTATTTATATAAATTAATAATTTTCAATTTAAAATATAAACATTTTTATATAAAAAAGACTTTCAAAATCCGTCTTGAATCTCGAAAGTCTTTAACTTTATTTTAATTTCTACATACAAGTTATCGCAGTTATAATACCTAACACTACACCAGGTGCATTAGCAACTATTATCGGCCAATCGCGTTTTTGAGGAGCATTCCATCCATATGCAACCCACAAGCTAGCGTTTATAGCTGCTATTAGTGGTTGAATTGGATTACCCTTCTGACCATTTAAGTTACTAATTATTTGTGCAATATATGATACATACATTAACACTGAAATGATCGATGCAACACGACCGATTGCTAAATATCTTTGTTCCTTCGTCATTTTAAGCACGCATCACCTTTTGCATTTTGGGCATATCATCATTTCCAAATTGAATCTTCAAATCTTTAGGTATTCTGTACTTAACTTTGATATCTGAATTTTCTTTCTTCCAGGAAACTTTAACTAGTCCTTTAGGCGTTATTACTTCGCCTTTTGCCCAGTCTAAATAGCCAGGAACTATATCAAGTTTTACCTTCTTAAAGCCAGGTTCTGCAGGGCGAATTCCTAAAGTAATTGCAGGAAGTTCATACAATGCAATGGCACCCCAAGCGTGGCATTCACTTCTTTCGCCACTCTCTGCTTCAACTGAAGTGGTGCAGTGCTTTGCAATCATGTTTCGCCAAATATTCCAATATTTATCAGTATATTGATAAATGTCTACTTCACGTAATGCTTCAAACAAATAATATGACATTGCTACAGAACATTGAGCATACTTATCACTCTCACGAATGGTCTTCAGTAAGTTAATCTTAACTTCAGTCTTAGACAAAACGTTAGTTAAAATTCCAAATACCTGACAGTGCTGACTATATTCTTCAACACCTGGGCCGTCTTGAATCATTCCATCTTTGCCTACACAATATTTTCTAATTGCGCGTGCAAGTTGATCAGCTCTAACTTGATATTCCTCTTTTAATTCATCTTCACCTAAGAAATCAGCAACCTTAATTGCAGCTTGTAATCCCATCAAGTACAATAAGCTTTCCATTGTTAATGGACCATATTTATATGCTGTTGGAACTCCAGTTGTAGCATTCCATTCCTTAGTCCAATCAATAAATGACCAATAATCAGCTTGTCCATTTAATCCACCAAGTACACCAATCAAGCCATTATTTTGACGATGATTTTCAAAGTAATCTAGTATTCTTTCCATTGTCGTTAGATTTTCTAACAATAATTTCTTATCGCCAAAATACATCATGTGATCATAAAGCATCATAATAAAGTAAATTGAAAATCCAGGAATAACATTCTTTTCAAAACTTGGATAAGCAGCGTTGAGTGTTCCATCAGGACGTTGTGATCTTCTAAAAGAAGCTATTGCATTTCTAGCTAAGCGATCATCATAAGAAATCGCATAAGTATAAAGCATTTGAGCTCTGGAATCCATGACATACTGCAACTGTTCATAAAAAGGACAATCTTCATATGTCTCATGCATACATCTTCGCAAAGTCAATTTGCTAAGATTCCAAATTGCACTTAAAGATGGATCCGAAGTTTCTACATGGCTCTTTATTTGTAAAGGATAACCAGTTTCTTCATAAGTAAAGCTCTTTAAAGTTAATGGTTCATTTGAAGTAGTGATCTTTAATTGGATATATCTAAATGTTCTAAACCAAAATGGAGAATATTCCTCATCTTGCATCCCTAAAACACAGTAACTATCAGTAAAGCCTTTCAAATGCCCGTTTTTACTATCCGTACGATCACTTTTTACCGGAATCGGCAGACCATTAACACTAGTCATCTCATTAGTTACATATGCCTCTGATTGGAGAATCTTTATTTTAGTGTCGGCACCATTCCTCATCTTCAATGACAAATATCCTGTCATTTCTTTACCTGCACTTATCTCAACAATCTCAGTTGTATTAGCTGGAATCGTTAATTCTTGATCCTTTTGTAAAAAGTTGTTCCAATCATCTTCTTTAAAAGCAGATTGTCTAATCTCTTTAATGCCATCAAAATGCTTAAAGTCACGATATAAGAATGGGATAGTTCGTTTGTTTAAATCCTTTAATACCGGTGCCAGTTCTGCTTCTTCATATTCTTTAGCATATTGCCATTGATTATCAACTTCGCCATTGATCAAATTAGCGGTTTCTTTATCACCTTTTACGTCTTCATATATTTGCAATGGTGCAAAATCAGGATCTTCTGATGTAATTTGATAATCAGGTTCATAGTATAACCATGTTGAATCCGTACATATTTGTTCACCAGCAATATATAATCCTGGGGTATTTGTTCTCGCAATACCAAAGTTTCCTTGATTATGAAGATCTGGATAATGAAGTACCTTTACTCCTATATCATTTACACCATCATGTAAATATTGAGATAGATCAATTTCATCATAAAACCAATGATTAATACTACCCTTTTGTGGACCAACTTGTTTTAGTTCGCCATTAATGTAAAGCTTATATCTTGAATCCGCACTAATTTTGATTGAACAGCTTTTATTTTTATTGATCTTTACGTTTTTTTGAAAATAAACCAGTGTAGGTTTATTAATTTTTTTGTCTTTCTTAGACCAAATCCACTTTGCATCCATTATTTGACACCTTTAATTCCCATAACAAATACTGAACCAAGGACTGCAGCTACGATTGAAACTGTAAATGCCAATGCGTAACCACCAGTAGCTGTAACAATTGAAGCAGTAACAACTGGTCCTAACATTTGACCAATAGTAGTAGCTAAGTTCAAGAAACCTAAGTCTTTACCAGCTGAAGGACTATTATGTAAAACGTCAACGTTCAAAGCTTGATCAACTGAACTGTAAACACCGTATCCTAAACCGGCAATTGCTGCATAAGCATACATCCCCATTGCTGATGGGAAGAACCATGGAAATGCAATACCAAGTGCAAATAAAATTGATGCAATTAATACTGGAAGCTTACGTCTACCAGTTATATCAGATAATGGGCCAGAAATTGCAGGTCCAATTAAGGAAACAACCATAGTGATAATTGACATAATTGAAATAACCTGAGCTGCTGGGCCTGTCTTTAAACCAACATAGTCAGTTACGATATAAAGTTGATATGCAACGATCATTTGGTATGCCATAAGCATGCACAAACGTCCTGCAAATGCTTTATAAAAGTCGTGATTTTCCTTAAACTTTGGAGGTCTGAATGAGACTAATAAGTCTTTCCAATCACCCTTTGGCTTTGGTAAGTAATCTGCAGAAGGTTCTCTAGGAATAATTAATACAACTACAATCCCACTAGCTAACATAAACAAACCAGCTAGAATTGATGACAAGGTTACATTGTTAACTAATTGAGAAGCAAGTAATGTACCTAAAGGACCACCAATTGTTGAACCAGCACCATAACATGCACTCATCGTTCCACGAATATTCTTAGGAATTCTGTCAGAAAGCATTGCAACAAATGGTGCAATCATAATGTTTAACCCTACCATAGCTAAACCATAGTAGATAACAATTAAAGTAGCATTTGGAGCAATACCTGTTAAGAACATGAACACTCCGCCGACTATACTACCTACAATTAACCATGGAGTTCTGCCTCCAAATTTTGATCTTGTTCTATCAGATAAATTACCAAAAACAAAGTTAGCAACTAACGAACAAATTGATGAAACAATTCCGTTAATTGATAAAACAGCAGCTGGATTTGAAACTAATTCTTTTAATCTTAAAGGAATAATGAAAGCTGCAATTGCATTTATTCCTACCATCCATAAGACACCGAATACTAGAAAAGCCACACCAAATTTAATCATATTGCTCTTTGAGATTGGCTTACCAGTTTCTGGAGATAATTTGTCGTCTTCTTTAGCAGCGGCTAAAGCAGCTTCGTGCTGTTTTAGTCTTATTGCTTTAGAATTTTCTGGATATTCATAAACCATATTCGTTCCACTCTTTAACATTTTTATTCTCCTTAACTTTTTTATGTGTACTTGATTTTCTTTGCGGTTTTTATTGTAAGCGCTTAATCAAATGCCAACAATCACTGTAGTTAAGAGGAATAATTGATCAATTAACAATAATTTATGATAGTCTATATATAAAGCGGTTACATTTTATTATTTTTTTTACTGAAAAATTGACGAAATCGAAACTAAATATTGCTAAAATGATAAAAATTACTTATGAACAATTAATAAAAAAACTTCATACCTATAGTCCAATGGAAAAAGTGCTAAAGGAACATCCCGAGATTCGAGGCAATCAAAAACTAATTAAAAAGTTTAATGATTCATTAACGCCTCAACAACAGAAAATCATGATGACGCCTATAGTAAGCTACGATTCATTGCAGACTCTACTAGCTACTTCTTTCTTTGACAAAGACGACCCTATTAAGGTGAAGATTGTTAAACACAATCGTTACACTACACCACTAACACATAATCACGATTTTTATGAAATGTTTTATGTGCTTGAAGGTGAATTTACTCAAAGTATTGGTAATCAAAGATTTTTAATGCAGACAGGTGACGTCTTATTTATCACACACTTTATGTAGATAATCCCAGTATCGTGCTCAATATCCTGATTGATTCAAAGACATTTCAAGAAATATTTCTTAATAATATAATTGGTAACCAAATATTTGCTAGCTTTTTTAAGTCAGATTTTTATACTAAAAAGATTACTAATTACATCATCTTTAGAACTTATGGCGATGAACAAATAAAAAAATTAATCTTAGATATGGACTTAGAGTTAATTAATAAAGAGAAATATTATGCTCCAATTGTTCACGCTCTTTTACTACAACTAATTGCCTTATTGCTTAGAAAATATGAGAACGAAGCAATTGTTCCTAAAGAAGATCGTCCAACTAAACTTGATCTTAAACTAATAGAAATTATTAATAATAATTATCAAAATATTACTCTTTCACAGCTAGCTGCTAAAACTAATTATTCAGAGCAATACATCTCACAACGTTTAAAAGCATCGACAGGTATGTCTTTTGAAAAATACCTATTAAGTCGACGCATGGAAGAAGCACAATATCTTTTACGCTATACTACTTCCAAAATTAACGATATCGGATATAATGTTGGCTATAAGAATCCAGCCACATTCATTAGAGCATTTAAGCGATTCTATCAAATTACGCCAAATCAATTTAGACAAAAAACTAAATCAACACATGAAGAGTAAACAAAAAAACTTTCGAAACCTAATGATCTCGAAAGTTTTTGTTTATATTCAGTTTTTCAATTAATACTTCAAATCACTAAATTGCTTGTTAGCATTTTGCTTAGCAAGGTCCTTAGTCTTCCAGTAAACAGCATTTGTTGTACCTTTTGAGTTAGCTGAAACGATCACATCCTGACCATTTTCGGTATGACGAGCTAAGTAAGTGCTACCTTGACCAGGTTCTTGACCCATATTAGTGAAACTGTAGAAGTTAATGCCATTCATGGTAGTTTGCTTCATGTAGCCTGATAATGAATCTGATGAACTATTGGTATTACCCTTCTTAACGTTCATGCTAAAGCCGGCTTCATCGTTGATCTTGTTGCCTGTAACAGTCAAAGTATCGATATTGCCATTACCAGTATCAGCAGTGTACCAAGTACCTTGAAGAGCTGCTGGAATTACGCTATTTACATTAGCAGTATCCTTAGTTGTAGCACCATCGCCTTCAAGTTTAGCGTTTAATTCAGCATTTTTAGCTAATTGGTTAACTAAATCTGCATCATTTTTATCATTTAGGTAGTTTACAATGTCAGACAAGCTAGCTGTGCCAACATTACGTTGCTTTACAAAAATAGTGATTTGCTTATTAGCACCATCGCCGCTAAGCATATAACGAGCGTTACTGCTCTTGCCTGTACCACTAACTTCGTAAACATAGCCGCTATTGTCTGAAGTAATACCAGTTTCAGCCTTGCTTCTAAAAGCTACGCTCAAATGATTTTGCTTAGCAGCATTTACTGCGATCTCCCAGGTATCACCATACTTTTGTGAAGCATAAACCGCAATTGCACTAGCGGTAGTCTTGTAGTCCATGTTTTCTGCAGAGAGCTTATCTGAATCACTGCTCTTCGAACTAGAGTCTGATGAGGTATTGCTGTTGTTTGAGCTCTTCTTAGAAACTTGACCGCTCTTAGATTGTTCTGATTGTGTATTTCCTTGTGTACTTTGTGAGCATCCTGCCAAAGTTAAAGCGGCTGAGATTGCCACAAGTACGGTTAATTTGCGTTTCAAAAGGATTCTTCCCTTCTATAAAATCTATCTCTTTGACATAATACTATTATAAAAAAAGTATTAAGCCAATCTTTTATCAAAGATATTATAGAAAATTTACGAATTAACTGAGGCTAGCAAATTTAGCGTCTACATTAGCTTTAGCTAGCTTAACAGACTTCCAGTAGCTACCAGTGCAACTGCCAGTATCAACACTATATGTCGCTACAGCCTCATTTTTGCCTTTCTTTTGAACGGTATATAGCCAGCCAAAGTTTTGGGCATTCAAAGCCTGAACGTGATAACAATCAATCCCATTGATATTTTCCATTCTGGCTCTAGCCCATCTTCTAGTTTGTTCAAATGACGTTGGTGCAAAACTACCAGAGATCTTATGGATCTCCCCGCCATTAATGCTATGAGCATCGATCACCAGCTTTTTACCTCGACGGTTGTACCAGGTGCCGCGCAAGTGCTTTGGAACTGTAGCGAGACCATTATCGCCTTTAACACCATATTTATCAGAAGTAATTGACGCTCCCATAGTCGTATAAGCAGCCAGTTTTCTGACATTTTTCATCTCGTTTTTGTCGTTTAAATATGACACAAGCTCATTTAAACTTGCACTACCTATTTTTTTGCGGTTATAAAAATTAACGGTGCTGCCTTCCAAGATGTAAAAAGTATCCGGTTCTTTGCCATTACCGCTAACCTGATAGATATAACCCTTATCCTTAATGTATCTAAAAGCAGTAGCACTCTTTACGGCAACGCTTAAGCCATTTTTATCGGCAGCTTGATAAGTCTTCTGCCAGGCCTTTTTATATCTCAATGCACCATAAACCGTGATCGCACTTGCTTTTTCAGAATCAGATAAATCTTGGGCAACTAATTTTTTTGGAGCCTGTTTTTGAGTGCTAGAAACTCTGCCATCATTTTTATTATCAGTATGAGAATTTGGGCTACATGCCGTTAATCCTAAAACGGCAGCAGTTAAACACATGAATGTTAATATTCTTCTACTCATCAAAAAAGACTCCAAATTCTAATTGCAACACAAAAATATCCCTAAACTTATTAGGGATATTATTACCTTTATTTCTAAATATTATATAGCATATTTGCCCGTTTGACATTGCTCAAACTTTAAAAATTAATAAAAAATCCTCGCACAGAGCGAGGATTCTTACTTGATAATCTATTAAATTACCAATTCATGTAACGTTGACGTTCCCAATCTGAAACAGATTGTGAATACTTGGACCATTCTAATTCTTTTGATTCAATAAAGCTGTGAGTTAAGTGTTCACCCAAAGCGCTCTTGATTAAGTCATCAGCCTTAAATGCCTTAATTGCGTTGTGAAGAGTAGTTGGAAGTGGCTTGATGCCGTGTTCTGCTCTTTCTTCTTCTGACATTTCAAAGATGTTTTCTTCAACTGGCTTCATTGGCATCTTTTGTTCCTTGATACCATTAAGACCAGCAGTCAAACATGCAGCAAGAAGTAAGTATGGATTAGCAGTTGGGTCAGCTGAACGCATTTCTAAACGAGTGTTGATTTCACCGGCACTTGGAATACGAACAAGTGGTGAACGGTTCTTAGCAGCCCATGCAATGTATACAGGAGCTTCAAAACCAGGAATCAAACGCTTGTATGAGTTAACAGTTGGGTTACCAATTGCAGTGATTGCACGTGCGTGTTCCAAAATACCGTTCAAGAAGTAAAGTGCAGTGTTTGAAAGGTGGAATTCACCATCTTTGTCGTAGAAGACATTGTGCTTGTTCTTGAAGAGTGACATGTTGTTGTGCATACCGTTTCCGGCTTGACCTTCAACAGGCTTAGCCATAAATGTAGCAAACAAACCATGCTTTCTAGCAATGTGACGAGCAACCATCTTAAAGGTTTGACATCTGTCAGCAGTAGTTAAAGCATCATCGAATCTAAAGTCGATTTCTTGTTGACCATCACCAACTTCGTGGTGAGCAGCTTCAACTTCGAAACCAATTTCTTCCAAAGTTTCAACGATTTCACGACGGCAACGTGCACCTTCGTCATCTGAAGTCATGTCAAAGTATGATGCGTGGTCTGGAACTTCAGTAGTCCAGTTACCATTTTCATCTAACTTGAAGAGGTGAAATTCCATTTCAAAGCCGATATCAAAGGTATCGAAACCAGCTTCTTTCATTTCACCAAGAACACGCTTCAAGTTGTTTCTCGGATCACCTGCAAATGGCTTACCATCAGTCATGTGAACTGAACAAATCAAACGACCAATCTTGCCACCGTGTTCGTCACCCCATGGCAATACTGACCAAGTTGAGAAGTCAGGGTATAAAACCATGTCACTTTCTTCAAGACGAACAAAGCCGTCAATTGAAGAACCGTCAAAACGAATATCATTAGTCAACACTTTATCCAATTGACTAGTTGGTACTTCAACAGCCTTTTCAGTACCGTTAATATCAGTGAAGCATAAACGTAAAAATCTTACGTTTTTGTCTGCTACTTCTTTTCTAATTTCTTCTGTAGTATATTGTTTACTCATAGCTTTTCCACCTATTAAAAACAAAAAAACATTAAATTGGTATGGTCCTATGATTTGATTTTTATCTCCTAGAACTGTTTAACACAATAGCAGATCAATTTAAAAAAGTCAAATTGGTCTAATAACATTTTTTAACTTTTACTATTTGTTAAAAAATGTATCGCGAACCGCATTAATGATTGCGACCTTGTCATGAGCATAAGTCAAACCGCCTTGCATATATACTGCGTAAGGTGGTCTAATCGGACCATCTGCTGAGAATTCAATTGTTGAACCTGAAACGAAGTTACCAGCAGCCATAATAATCTTGTCTTCGTAGCCTTCCATGTGGACAGCTTCTGGAGTTACGAAGGAGTCGATTGGTGAGTTCTTTTGTACTTCTTGAACGAACTTCACCATCTTGTCTGGGTCATTGAAGATGATTGTTTCGATAATGTCACTCCGCTTTTCATCCCAGGCAGGCGTTACATTCATGCCCATCTTATCAAACAATGCAGCCGCAAAAATCATACCCTTTTCGGCCATGCCAGTTACGTTAGGTGACAAGAAGAAGCCTTCATAGAAGTCATGCAAGTTGCCAATAGTAGCTCCTTCATCGGTACAGCCAGGTGCAGTCAAAGCGAGTTTAGCATTTTCTACTAAGTCCTTTTTACCCACGATGTAGCCACCGATCTTGGCTAGACCACCGCCAGCATTCTTGATTAAGGAACCAGCCATTAAGTCGGCACCGTATTCAGTTGCTTCGTGCTTTTCAGAAAATTCACCGTAACAATTATCAATAAAGACAATACTCTTAGGACTTACCTTCTTAACAAAGGCAATCATTTCTTTAATTTGATCGATGGTGAAAGTCTTTCTAGTTGAATAGCCACGTGAACGTTGAATAGCGACGATCTTTGGTTGATCACGCTTCAAAATCTTTTCTGCTTGATCATAGTCAACAGTATTTTCATCATTTAGTGGCACGTATGAAAACTTCACGCCCTTTTCAGCCAAAGTACCACGCTTATCAACGGTTAAGCCGATTACTTTTTGCAAAGTATCATAAGGTTGACCAGTTAAATAAGTTAAAGTATCGCCTGACTTCAAGTTACCGTTTAAAGCAACAAATAAAGTATGCGTACCTGAAACGAATTGTGGACGTACTAAAGCATCTTCAGTATCAAAAACTTGGGCATAAATCCGATCAAGCTTGTCACGGCCCATATCGTCATCACCATAGCCCGTAGAGCCGCTTAAATCAGCTTCTGCGACGGCATTATCTTGGAAGGCTTTAAGTACCTTAGCTTGGTTAAAAACGATCTGATCTTCAATTTCTGCCAATTTAGGAGCGATTTGTTGATCAACTTCTTTGACAATCTTTTGTAGTTTTTCTGGTAAATTATTCATTTTTCCATTCCTCGACTTTTGCAATAATCTTTTGTTTACAATCAGGATCATTCAGCGGATCAAACCAAACGACGGGTAGTTGATTTCTAAAATAAGTTAATTGTCGTTTAGCATACCGCCTCGAAGCAGTTTTTAACTGCGTAATACAGCTGTCTAAATCTTCCTTGCCTTCGAAGTAAGGAAAGAATTCCTTGTAAGCAATCGCCTGCAAAATTTGATGCTCTTTAGCACGATTCTCATAAATGAATTTAGCTTCAGCCAGCATCCCTTTTTGCATCATCTTGTCGACGCGCAAATTAATTCTGCGATAGATTTCCTGTCTATCAGAATTAAGGCCGATAATCAAATAATCATAGCGGGGGGCAATCTTCTTTTGTTGTTCCGAAAATTTCTTACCAGTACGATCAATTACGGTCAGTGCCCGCATCGTTCTACGTGAATTAGGCACCGGAATTTTCTTAGCTGCAGCCGGATCCTTTTCATTTAATACCTGCCACAGTTTTTCTGGGCCGTAGCGAGCGAGATAATCTTCCCATTTTTGCGACGTACCGCGATTTTCTTCTTGCTTTTCACCCAGCTGCATTTGGTTAAGCAAGGCATTGACATAAAAACCGGTACCTCCAGCTAAAATTGGCAATTTACCTTTAGCACTAATTTCTTTAATAGCTTTTTGGGCTTCGTCAACGAAATCTTTGACTGAAAATTCATCAAACACAGAGCGCGTATCTACTAGGTAATGTTTAACCTTGCTCTGTTCCTCTTTGGTTGCTTTGGCGGTACCAACTTCGACTTCTTGGTAAACTTGCATAGAGTCACCTGAGACGATCTCACCATTTAATTTCTGGGCTAAGGCAATAGCCAGATCGGTCTTGCCAATCGCGGTTGGGCCAACAATGGCTAATACTTTTTGCATATCATCACTTTCACAATCCATTTTTAAACGAAAAAAGCACATTTGAGCAGATTCTCCTCCCAAATGTGTTTTTCAAATTAATATTTAGACTTTTTAGTTCTGCCGTCCCAGGTCTCAAAACCACCCTTAAGCCAGTGGACTGAAACAAAGCCCTTCTTCTTCAAGAAACGGGCAGCTCTCAATGTGATTGTGTTTGAGTCTGAGTAAAGGTAAACCGGCAAATCACTTCTAAGTTCATTATATTGATACTTAAGCATCGTATATGGCAAGCTTCGCGCACCATCAATATGCTTGCGTTTAAAAGGCTCTTTTTCTCGCAGATCAATAATTTGTGCCTTACGCATGCCTTCTTTAAATTCTTCATTAGTCAATTCACCGCCGAGGGATTTGGCTTGAATCTTATTCCAGGCCCAAACACCACCGAAGACTAAAAGAATAACTAATAAAACAGTATCTAAGACAATTAAAAAACTCGACATAAAATCTAATCTGCCCTTTCATAAAAGTTTACAAATATAATGATACCGCTAAACTAATTTACTTGCTATTGTTTTTCTTATCTTTCTTTTTTTCATTGAGTTCTTCAATGCGATATTCTCTACGTAAAATAAGTTTAGCCATCATATAATCATGTTGATCGATCAAACCAGCCTTATTAATATTGTCGAGTTCTAAGGCCATTAGTTCAATGTCCCAGATTCTTTTACCAATATGAACCAAAATGCCATATTTCTCTAAAAGCTGCTGTACATCATATAAAGTCTTCATTGCTTTTCCTTAGAAGTTAATAATCATACCTGTTCTAACTGTCCAAACTATATAAAAAATTAGTACGGCACCAGCCAAAACACGCCACTTAGGATTGTAAGTCTTCATTACACGATCGCCTAAAATAACCGCTAATAAGAAACCGACAATCAAACCACCGAGGTGACCCCAAATATCGATGCCAGGGGCAAAAATATCAATACCCAGGTTAATTAAGGCTAAAACGAAGGCCTGTCTACCTAAGAAACTGATCATTGGGTTATGAATATTGCGAAGTCCAATTGCAGTCATCGCACCAAAAAGACCAAACAAAGCAGTGGAAGCACCAGCGCTCAAACCGCGGTCGGAACTAAAGGCTAAACTCATTAGATTACCGCCAATACCGGCTAAAAGATAAGTCACTAAAAATCTAGCGTGACCCATAATCGGTTCAATATATTGCCCCATGTAGTAAATAATTACGGCGTTAGAAACCAAGTGCATTACACCAATATGCAAAAATTGGGCAGTAAATAAACGCCACCATTGGTTGCCAACCACTACGGCGTAGTTGCTCATGGCACCCATTTTCATCAATACGTTGGTATTTTCTGAACCGCCAAGGAATACTTCAACCAAAAAGACGATCAATAATACTACTAAAATACCCATTGTCACAAATGCTTGCGACAGGTTGATTCTTCGATTCATTTAAAAATCCCCTTAAAATTCGTTATTTGGATATATTTTAATAGATTTTGTTAGTCGTCACAATCGTTTGAATTGGAATATCCGTTTTTTCTACTGGCCATTCTGAACTGGCAAACTGCATTGGCGAACTTACTAGTGAGACAGTCTTAGGATTATATTTAGCCAAAAAACGGTCATAATAACCGCCGCCAAAACCTAAACGAACATGTGAGTCTAACGCAAAAGCTAAACCAGGCACAATCACCAGATCAAGCTCGTTATTAACTTCGGCATCCCCATCAGCAATTTCTTCAACGCCAAATTTTGATTTAACCAGCTTGCTCATATAAGTGTAACGAAGAAAGTCCAATGTATGATCTTGGTCTGCTCTAGCCTTAGCTAAATAAACCTTTTTACCAGCTTCCCACAATCTGGCGATTAATTCTGACGTATCGACTTCAAAAGGCAGAGAAGCGGTCACGCCAATTGTTTGGCTATTTTTAATCAAGTCGGTCTCCATTAGCTTCTCTAACAGGATGCTATCTTCAGTCTCTTTTTCTTTTGTATTTGCGAATTCTTTTAATTTGTTGATTTGTTCTTTTCTTAATTCTGCTTTTTTCATTTTCTCGTCCAAAAATAAAAAAATAGCAGGCACTGAACCTGCTATTTTGGTTTATTACTTAGTTTCACGGTGAAGTGTTACTCGTCTTTCAACTGGGCAATACTTCTTCAAAGATAAACGTTCCGGATGCTTACGCTTGTTCTTCTTAGATAAGTAACTTCTATCGCCACATTCGGTGCATTCTAAAATGATGTTATCTGCCATTTCTTTCACCACCTACACTTTTATTCTGACTGTACTAGAATAGCATTTTTCAAGCAATTTGACCAGTCTTAATCATTATTTTGTTGAATGAAGTTTGAAATAATCCTGAATCATTGCCTTAGCTACCTGTAAAGTATATGTACCCTCACCATCTGGATCAAGTCCTGGGAAGACAACTGCAACCGCAAGTTTTGGATTCTTAGATGGAGCATAACCAATAAAGGTAGCGTTGATTAATTCGATATTGTGTTTTCTGTTAGGGTGTTCTGCATCGTAGTAGAAGGTTTGGGCAGTACCAGTCTTACCTGAGATTGAAGGCTTAACGTTCTTCAATGGGTGAGCAGTACCCCAGCCGTTAGTACCGTGAACTACACGCCAGAAACCTTGTCTTACAACATTCAATTCATCTGGTGTCCAAGGAATTGCTTGTTGGACATTAGGCTTCTTGTTGTAATTGATGTAAATCTTCTTACCGTCCCTGCTGGTCTTACCAACAGATTGAACGATGTAAGGCTGCATTCTGTAGCCGCCGTTAGCAATAGTTGAAACATATTGTACTAATTGAATTGGCGTATATGCATCGTAGTTACCGTAGGCCAAGTCAAGTACTGAACCTGACAAAATGTTGCCTTTGGAGTTGAATGACTTGCCTTCAATACCTGAAACTTCACCTGGAAGGTCAACACCAGTCTTTTGACCTAAACCAAACATAGCGAAGTTTCTACGCAAGATATCAAATGAATCGTTAGGCATATGAATGTATTGCTTAGGCACGTACTTTGCACCTACCCACTTCATAGCAAGGTGCATCATGTAGATGTTACTTGAAACTTCTAGAGCTGTTTCGGCATCAAGAGAACTGAATGTACCGATTGGGTAAACAGACTTCTTAACTGGAGAACCTGGCAAGTAAATTGGCGTATCAGGCAAGGTGTTGTTAATTGGCGTAATAATATGATTAATCAAACCGCCAGAAACAGTAGCACCCTTAACTACAGAACCCATAACGAATGATTGGTTGATTACACCTAATGCGTTATCTGTAGTCTTACCAGTATTAGTATTTCTGTTAATACCAGCTACGGCTAAAAGCGCACCAGTCTGAGGATTCATAGCAACGGCGTAGGCACCGTTAGAGTAGCGTGCAGCACCGGCTGATTCGGCTGAGCTGTATACACGCTTTAATGCAGCTTGAACTTGCTTTTGATACTTGGCATCAATTGTCAGCATCAAACTTGCACCAGCTTGACCATTGTAAACAGTTTTGGTTTGTTGAATATTACCATTAGACTTAGTAGTTACTCGACTGGTTGACTTTGTCCCCTTCAAAAGTGGTTCATATTCTTTTTCAAGATATGAAGTACCAACACGGTCGTTTCTTGAGTAGCCATTTCTTAAGTAATATTGTAAGTTGTCGCTAGGCAAACCTGACTTTTCAGTTGAAACAGAACCAATAATACTCTGGATTGATGAACCATTTGGATATGATCTTTGCCACTCGGTACCAATACCAACACCAGGAAGTTCTGACAAGTGTTCACCAACTTGAGCAATTTCCTTATCAGTCAAACCTTTATTCTTAATGTAAATAGTTGATAAAGTATAAGCTCCGGAAATCTTGTTGAAAATCAAAGCAGCAGTCTTTTGCTTTTCATTCAACTTCAGATTCATCTTTTCAACATAATTAAGTTCAGCCTTGTAAATTTCTGAGTTAGTCTTCTTATTACCATCTGCATCAACCTTATCTGACTTAGGCAATTGTGCTGAAATCTTCGTATTATTATTCTCATCAGCTAAATAATAATCGGCTACCATTTGCTTTGTTGGCTTTTCATCGGTAATCTTAATGTAATTACTCAACGCATTTGAGATTTGATAAATCTGCGTCGTGGTAGTCGAAGCACTCTTAGTATAGGTAATGGCATTAGCTGCCTTATTCCCTACTAGGACGCGCCCTTTAGCATCATACATTACCCCACGGGGTACTTGGTTAGATACAACTGTTGAATCAGACTGTTGCACCTCTGCCTTAAAGCGAGAACCGTAGACCAATTGCAAATATGCCAATTGTCCTATCAGCATCGCAAAAAGCACGAGAATAACACCCAGAATGATTCGCATTCTTATTGGAGTTGAGGACTGTTTATTTGAACCAGTCCCACTGTTTTTTCTAAAATAATCCACGTAAATCGTCCCTTACTAAAACTGTATGTATTTTAACAAAAACTGAACGTTAATTCTACGATTGAGAACGGAGCTTAGATAAATTTTAATATGACAAAATATTTTCAAACGCTTAAGTTAAATTTCAATAAAGAAAAAGTGCTGTATTTGATCAGTTTTGTTTTGCCCGGCCTCATTTTCTTAAGTTATTTCTTCTATACCAAAAATGGAGTTTTAACTGTTGATCTGGGCCAGCAATATGTCGATTTCTTAGCCTTTTTCAGAAGCAACTTGTTTACTCACCCGCTTAGACTCATTTATTCATTTTCAAGCGGCTTAGGGGGCTCAATGCTGGCAACGGATGCCTACTATCTGTTTAGTCCCTTTAACCTGCTTTTGTTTTTAGCGCCGCAGAAATTTCTGTCGCAGATGGTGCTCGTCATTATTGCTGCTAAAATTGCGACAGTGGGTCTAACCAGCTACTATTATTGGAAACAAAAAATCGATAATGAGTTTTACGCTTTAGCAGCCAGTGCCGCTTATGCTTTATCAGGTTACACCATCGCTAACCATTTTAACCTAATGTGGCTAGATTCGGTATTGCTTTTGCCATTATTGATTGATGCAATCAACCGCGTGTTAGAGCAAAAGAAGAATCATTTGATTTTGATCACCTTTTTATTGTGGTTCACCAATTTTTACACGGCTTATATGGCCCTTGCCTTTGGCCTCTTTTATCTTTTAAGCAAACTATTTTTCTTCAATAAAAAAGAGCGCTGGCCACTTTTCTGGGAATATTTGAAGAAAAGCATGTGGGGTTCATTTTTAGACGCATCCATGCTTTTGCCCGTCGCAGTTGAAATGTTACAGGGAAAGGCTGCTTCAAGTGCCACTTGGTCCTTGGGCTTTCAATTTGCTCCGTATAACGAATTAGCCAAACTAGCAGATGGCGCATACGACTTTCATGAAATGCAGGAAGGAATGCCTAATATCTATATTGCCCTGCCTTTCGTTTTGCTAGCAATCTTTTATTTCTTAAGTAAAAAAATCAACTGGCGGCACAAACTAGCTAATGGCATTTTATTGATCTTTTTAGTTGCTTCTTTATTCTGGACACCGCTAGTCTTAATTTGGCACCTAGGTCAATTCCCTGTCTGGTATCCAGGTCGTTTCTCTTTTGTGTTGATCTTTTTTGCATTAGATTTAGCAATCATTGCGCTGAAGCAGCGTGAAAAAATCAGTTTCTGGCAAATAGGCGTTTTAATCTTACTAGCGATCGGACTAATCGTTTTCATTACCGTAGACTCTAAGTCATTTGCCTTTTTGAATCAAAATGCTCAGACTGCCTCTGCCGCCTTTTTAGCACTTGGTATCCTTTTCATCGGTTTCATCCACAACAGAAGCAACTTTGCAGCTCCGTTCTTCTGTTTAATTATTGAGCTAGAATTGATCGTTAATCTGGTTCTATCATTAAACAATTTGGCCTACCAAAACAACGCTGATTACCAAAATTTCGTTCAAAATACTAAACAAGTTACACAATATGCTAAAGATCATGACGACAGATTATATCGGATGGAAAAAACGTTCTATCGCTCCGACGATGATCCATTCAGTGCAAATTACTACGGCCTCAGCACTTTTAATTCTATTTCTAACCAACGCGTTTTAAATCTTTTAAGCAACTTGGGCTTCGTCAACAACAGCAATTCCTACACCAATTATGGCAGCACACCAATTACCGACGATTTATTTGGCGTTAAATACTACATTTTACCTAATGACGATATCACTCCGCTTAAGGCAAATGAGCAGATGAAATATAGCAATTCCAGCAATCGAATCGATACCAGCGACTACGATATTGTGAAAAGATTTGAGCAACTAGTTTTGATGAAAAATGACGATGCTTTACCATTTTTATTCTTAACGCCTAAATCTACTACTAAAGTTAAATTTGATTCAACCGATATTACTGGCAATCAAAATAAATTCTTTGAAGCAGCTACGGGAAAACAAACACAACTATTCTCTAGCGTAACCTGGCCTGATCCAAAACTAATTAATATTTCGGGCTGGGACGGCGGCTGGATGCAATACACCAAGAAAGATAAGGCTAAAGAAGGACGCGTAATCTTTAACTTTAAACCACAAACTGACAACTCATACTATCTTGAGCTCCCTGGTGATATTGATAATGACTCAATCAGCTTAACCGTTAATGGCAACAGCATTAATACCGACGTACGTGATCAGAATTCTCGCTTAATCAATCTAGGTAGTCGTCAGTGTGGCCAAACTATTCATGTAGTTTTCACGCTTAAAAATAATCAATTAAATCTAAATGCGGCTAACCTCTGGTGTTTGAACACTAAACAGCTTGAGCAAATAATGGACAAATTTAAGCAAAAGCAGCCACAGTTCAAACAAACCTCCGCTTTAACAATTCACTCCAATTCATTTAGCACTAAAAAGACGGAAACAATGAATTCAACTATTCCTAACAGTTTTAATTGGCTCATTTTGGATAATGGTCATATAATTCACAAAAATAAAATACTATTTATGAATACTTTTTTGAATTTTAAATTAAATAAAGGTACACACAAGATTACTCTAATTTACGTTCCTTGGGTATTCTTGATTGGCATAGCTATTAGTTTGCTTACATTATTTCTTTATTTAAGCATTAGAAAATAATGAGTGTTAGCGCTAACAATAAAATTAATACTAGACCTGTCATATGAAAATGTAATAAAATGTATACGTTATCATACGGATAAATTAATATAGAAGGAAGATTGAAAATATGGCTCTTAAATACCAAATTGGTGTTGACGCAGGTGGTACTCACTCAACTGCAATCGCATATGACGAAAATGGCAAAGAACTTGGTCGTGCCGAAGGCGGTCCAGGTCAAATTAATGCTGACTACGAAGGCGGAATTAAAAATATTTCCGACACTATCAACGAATTATTAAACAAGATTGATGGCGACTGCATGCGTGTATTAGTTGGTATCGCTGGTCTTTCTGTTGTTGGTAATGCTCCAGAAGTTGCTGCAACTATTTCATCAAGAATCAACAACCTGCCAACTCGTGCTATTACCGACTCACTTTTAGCTCTTTACGCAGGCCTTGAAGGCGATGATGGTGCTTTGGTTATCGCTGGTACTGGTTCTGTTTACAATGGCTTACAAGATGGTCACTTGATCGCTGTAGGTGGTTACGGCAATATCTTAGGTGACGAAGGTTCAGGTTACGCTATTGCTCGTTCAGCTATGCAATCAGCTCTTCTTAGCTGGGACAAACGTGAACACAACTCACTTATCGACATGTTCACTAAGTTGTTCAACGTTGAACACATGGATGAATGTAACGCTAAGTTCTACAAGATGTCTAACCCAGAAGTAGCTGGTATGGCAGTTCACGTTGCTAAGCTTGCTGACAAGGGCGACGAAGATGCAACCAAGATCATTAAGGAACAAGCTCACTTGTTAGCTCGTGACATTATCATCGGTTTGGACCGTTACGAAGATCCAAAGCCAATGAAGATTGCTTTAACTGGTTCAGTTTTAGCTAACAACGACATGCTTAGAGGTCTTTTAGAAGATGAAGTTAAGAGCAAGTACCCTGACGTTATCTTCTCAATTTCAAACGGTGAAAACGCTCGTGCCGTATTGTTTGACAAGAGTAAGGACTACCGTTACTTCACTAACCACGAAGATCGTTAATTTAAATTCTGATAGTTACACAAAAAAGAGATTCGAAAATTTCGAATCTCTTTTTTTCTACAATTTTTCATACAAAGGAGTTAATTCATTAATTCCACTTAAAATAAACTCCTCCATGTCATCTACTCTATCTTGCTTACGAAAGGTAAATTTTCCAAGTAGAAAACTCGTCTTCTTTGCCTCATCATTAAACTGCTTTTGAACAGACGAATCACTCAAGTATTTTTCTAGACTAAGATGATCGACAAACTCCATCTCGACTTTCACTTTTATAAGGTGAGTTTTATCGCTTTGGAATTTAAATAAAGCGTTGCAACTGTAGTCATTAGAATCGCTACAACTAATGCAATATGACTATACATCAAGACAAAGCCTTTGCTTACCTGATGATGATTGATGATTTTCTCAGAAAAATTCACATAGCTGCAAACATCGAGCAAAGCGAAACAAACAATAAAACTGCATAAGTAATCGGTGTCTCACTATTAAAGTAACTAGCCAAATTGACGATTGCTTCGCCAAAAGCAATGATCACGATTAAACTTACTCGTTCAACTAAATGCGGAAAGTTAACTTGTCCAGCTTGAAACTTATCATACATCAATAATGGCAATAAAAAGCCACAAATATAACCGACGATTACGATATAGATGCCAATTTGATAGCCAACAAGCAAACCAACTATAGCCAGCAACAATTCAATCGCCAATATCAAGATAAATGGCTTTTTATCGCTTTCTTAATCCTTCGGCGTCCCTATCCAATATTGCATGATCAAATCGACCAGCATCGCTACCATGGCTAAGTTAAAGTGTTGGAATGTAATCCGCCATTCGGTATTGATATTGTTGACCAAATAAACCATGACAAACATGTTGAACAAAAGTCCGGTTATATCAAAATAACGATTTTAACTATACCTGTTAAAATACAGCGCCTGAAAAAGCCATATTTGTAAGACTACAATTACTACGAAAAGGAACTGCAATAAAGTAACTAACGGAATACCGCCATTTACTGGATGGTGAACCATTGCCGTGATCTTGGAAATTGCATAAACAAAAACTAAATCGTAAAAAAGTTCAAACATCCCTACCGATTTAGCAATTATCTTTTTCATATCTATCACCTTAAAAAATATTTATCGCTTTATTTTACCAATATTTCTTTAAAGGTGCTTCATCACGGCCATTTCTAGTTTGGGATAAATGTTCCTTCACGATTTCGGTTAAAACCTCAGCCAACTTATCGATTTGTTCAACCGTCGCATATTCATAGCGACCATGATAGTTGCCACCGCCATTGAACAAGTTAGGTGTAGGGATGCCCTTTTGGGTAATAAAGTTACCGTCGGTACCGCCTCTAAAAGTTTGAATATTTGGCTTAATACCAAGCTTTTTGTATGCATCAAGGGCTAGATTAACCACATATGGTTGATCCTTAATTACATTGTAGATATTTTCATATTGACGGCGCATTTTCAATGAGAAACGGTCACCGTATTTTTGATTAAGTTCGGCCACGATATCCTTGATTAATTGCTCTTTCGCAGTAAATTTATCCCAATCAAAATCTCTAATGATCAAACTAATATCAGCATGATCAACTGAACCTTCCGCATTTAATACCAAGATAAAACCATCGTGTCCCTTAGACTTTTCTGGCACTTCATCTTTAGGCAAACGATCCAAAAAGTCATTCATCAAACTTGTAGCATTCACCATTAAGCCATAGGCCTCGCCTGGGTGAACCACAGTACCGCGAATATGAATCTGTGCTTCAGTAGCATTAAAGGTTTCATATTCAAAATCCCCTGGTCGACCATTTTCCAAAGTATAAGCGAGCTCTACTCCTGGGAAATCTTTAGCATCAAAGCGACGGCCACCATAACCGATTTCTTCATCTGGGCCAAAGCCGATATAAATATCACCGTGTTCAATGTCAGGATGTTCAGTCAAATACTTAAGCATGCTCAAGATTCCGACAATCCCCGCTTTATCATCTGTCCCAAGTAGAGTATGTCCATCTGAAGTAATCAAAGTTTCGCCCTTGCAGCTGGCTAATGCCGGAAAATCTTTCGGATCAAGATAAATACCTTCTTTTTCATCCAGCACCACTCTCTTACCATCATAATTGCGGTGAACCTGTGGCCTAATATTTTCCGCATTAAAATCAGCCGTATCAATATGAGAAAAGAAGCCGATTGGTGTCACATCATCGGTTACATTTTTCTTCAAATGACCAATTGCAAAGCCAGTTTTTTCATTGTAATAGGCATCCAAACCAATCTCTTGAAGCTGCTTAGTCAACTCCTTGCCCATCTTAACTTGACCGATCGAAGTTGGTACTTGATCATGCTTTTCTTCATAAGATCTAGTATTTTCTTTAGCGTAATGAATAAATGTTTTTTCAATAAAGTCTAAATCGTAAAAGGACATCAAATTCCTCCTGTCTAAAAATTAATCTTTATTTAATTTTACACTAATTTTTAAACAAAAAAAGAACGAAATCTCTTTTCAGAAATTTTGTTCTTGGATTTTATTGTCTTTTACTTGTTCTTCAATTGATCAAGGTGTTCCTTAATCTTGTCAGCTGCGGCTTGAAGCTTTTCACGTTCACTTGAAGTAAGCTTCAATTCAACGACTTGTTCAATCCCATCACGGCCAATAATAGCTGGGTAGCCGATGTAAGTCTTGTATTCTGGGTTATAAACAGATACAGGAGCAAACAAACGCGCATCAGAAAAGACAGCTTGAATCAAACGTGTTGCACAAGTAGCAATTGCATAGCTAGTGTAACCCTTACCGTTAGCAACAACAAATGAGTTCTTGTTAGGTTGCTTGCTCAATTTCTTTTGTTCATTTTCACTAAACAATTGAATAGCAATCTTGTTGTTTACACGCACAGTTGACCAAGCGATAAATTGTGATGAACCGTGTTCGCCTAATACCCAGCCTTCAACGTTTCTTGGGTCTTGACCAAGCTTTTCGCCAACAATTCTTTGCATTCTAGCAGTATCAAGGAAAGTACCAGTACCAAATACTTGGTTCTTAGATAAGCCAGTAGTTTCTTGCAAAATTTGTGCAACTGCATCACATGGGTTAGAAATGTTAATCAATACGCCTTTGAAGCCAGAATTCTTGATCTTTTCTCCAACTTCTTTAGCATTCTTAGCGTTAAGTTCGAATTCGCCAAAACGATCGCCGGTCTTAACACTAGCAGCGATATCACCAAAAGCAGTTACAACTACATCAGCATCTTTTAATTCATGCCAATCTTGCATAGTTACACGAACGTAGTAATTGTTTCTTGCTAATGTATCGTGTAAGTCATTGTATTCAGCTGCTACTTTGTCTTCATTTTTATCAAGTAAAACTAATTCATCAGCGATACCGTGAGTAAACAAAGTATACGCAACAGTTGCACCAACGTGGCCTAAACCGATAATACCTACTTTTCTCATAAGGAATCCTTTCTTCTATAAAGAGCAAAAAGAGAGGTAGTTACCTACCCCTCTTTGATTATTAAGCTTCAACCTTGTTAATTACAACGTCAAATTGGCCACCAGGAGTGGTAATTGATACGGTTTCACCCTTCTTCTTGCCAAGCAAAGCTTGTGCGATTGGTGAATCGTTTGAAATCTTGCCGTTTAATGGGTCAGATTCGTCACTACCTACGATAGTGTAGGTTTCTGGATCATCTGTACCAACTTCAGTATAGGTAACAGTCTTACCAACTGAAACTTCGTTAGGATCAACACTGTCAGCATCTACAACTTGAGCATACTTAAGCATGTCTTCAACTTGTGCGATTCTGTCTTCTACGTGACTTTGTTCGTCCTTAGCTGCATCGTATTCAGAGTTTTCTGACAAGTCACCGAATGAACGAGCAACCTTAATACGTTGAATTACTTCTGGACGTTTAACTAACTTTAAATTCTTTAATTCTGCTTGAAGTTTTTCTTTACCTTCAGCAGTCATTGGATAAGATTTTTCAGGCATATTTTTTAACTCCTCAGAAATTAAATTTTCTTTGCATTGATCAATGATATTGGTTTACACCAGTAAAGTCAACCTTAAACTAACGTACTTTAATGTCAAGATCGTTTTCCAAACCGGCAATAATCTTGTCCATTGCGTTATTAACAACTTCATCAGTTAAGGTATCCTTTCTGTTCAAGAAGGTCAAGTTGTAAGCAAAACTCTTCTTGCCTGCAGCAAGGTGGCTACCTTCGTAAACATCGATTACCTTGAGGTCAACCAAGTATTTACCAGCGTTTGACTTAATTACGTTTTCAACTTCTTGGTTTGTTACTTCCTTATCAACCAAAAGTGAAAGGTCACGTTCAATTGCTGGGAACTTAGGTGCTGGAACAGCAGTCATGCCCTTAGTAAGCATTGGAATGATTACATCTAGGTTGATTTCGTAACCATAAAGTTCTGCGTTGCGAAGTGCCTTGTCTGACAAGGTTACTGCGTGAGCAATCATACCGATCATACCTACGTATTGCTTATCGATGTAGATACCAGCAGTTCTAGTTGGGTGCATCCCTTCAATACTTTCGGCACGGTAAACTACCTTTTCAGGATCAATGCCAACTGCATCAAATAAGTTAGTCAATTGACCTTTAACGAAGTAGAAATCAACTTTTTGGGTCAAGTGTTGCCAGTTTTCTGCAAAAGTATTGCCTGAGTACAAAGCAGCAAGGTGTTCATGTTCGTTATAAATGCCACCATCGTGATCGTAAACACGACCTTGTTCAAACAATGCCAATTGAGTTTGCTTTCTAGCAAAGTTGTAGCTAGCTGCATCAACCAAACCGGTCATCAAGTTTTGACGCATTACTGAACGACTTGAGTTCAATGGCATTTGAACCTTAACAATGTCCTTTGGATCTTTAGTGTAGCGAGTAGCCTTTTCAGGTGAAGTCAATGAGTAAGAAATTGCTTCCATCAAGCCTTGTCCTTCAACAATAGCCTTCATGCGACGCATCATTTCTTCTTTTTCTGAGTAGCCACCGTGAGTTTCAGCCAAAAGTGGTTGAGTAGACTTCAAGTTGTCGTAACCGTAGATACGACCAACTTCTTCAACTAAGTCTGCAGGAATTGAAATGTCCCATCTTCTGTTAGGAACATGAACAGTAATATCGTCACCATCACGATCAACTGGGAAGCCTAAACGATCAAAGATCTTAAGCATGTCTTCAGGACTAATTTCTGAACCTAAAACCTTGTTAATGTGAGAAATGGTAGTCTTAACTGCAACTGGTTCACGCTTAGTGTCGGCAGCCTTGATAATACCTTCATCAACAGTGGCACTAGCATCATTTCTAAGCAGAAGTGCAGCCATGTTGATTGCCTTTTCAGTGGCATCCCAGTTAGTACCTTTTTCGTAACGACTTGAAGCTTCAGTACGGTTAGCGTGACGAAGAGCAGCTTTTCTAACCAAAGTTGGATCAAAGATTGCGGATTCAAGAATTACGTCAGTAGTTTCAGAGGTAATTTCTGAGTTCAAACCACCCATTACGCCAGCCATCATCACTGGCTTTTCACCATCTGTAATGACGATATCCTTTGGATCAAGTTCAACTTCTTTTTCGTTAAGCAAAGTAAGCTTTTCGCCCTTGTTAGCCAATCTAACTTCTAACTTACCGTTTTCGAAAGCCTTGGCATCGTAAGCGTGCATTGGTTGACCAGTCAAAAGCATGACATAGTTAGTTACGTCAACGACGTTGTTAATTGGACGAATACCTGCATTCCACAAGCGTCTTTGCATCCAAAGTGGTGAGTCTTGAATCTTAACACCAGTCAATTTACGTAAGTAGAACTTAGAAGCAAGCTTTTCGTCTACCTTAACGTCAAGTGAATCAGTCCAGTCTGGACCATCTTCTTTTAAGACAACGTCTTCGACCTTAGGCTTTTGATCAACGATAGCACCAACTTCGTAAGCTGCGCCTTCCATGCTCAAAGTATCAGCACGGTTTGGCGTAATATCGAAGTCTAAAATGTAGTCGTCCATGCCTAAAGCTTCGTAGACATCTTGACCTGGCTTTACGTCAGCATCTTCAGGGAAGACATAAATACCATCAGCGAATTCTTCTGGTACTACAGAATCGTTAAAACCAATTTCTTGCAAACCACAGATCATACCGTAACTTTCCATGCCACGGATCTTGCCCTTCTTGATCTTTTCGTTGCCAGCAATTCTAGCACCGTGAAGAGCAACAATTACTAATTCGCCTGCATCAACGTTAGGAGCACCACAAACGATTTGAAGTGGTTTATCTTCGCCAACATCAACGTGAGTCAAGTGAAGGTGGGTACCTTCAACGCCCTTACAATCAAGGACCTTACCTACGACAAGCTTCTTAAGTCCCTCTTCTGGATGCTTAACGTCAGCAATTTCAACACCAGTACGAGTGATCTTTTCAGCTAAAGCATGAGGTTCTTGATCTAAATTAAGAAAATCATGTAACCAATTATATGAAACTAACATCTATTATTTTTCCTCCTTGCGGAATTGCTCTAAGAAACGAACATCGTTAGTGTAGAAGTCACGGATGTCGTCAATGCCGTATTTCAAAATTGCAAAACGATCAAGTCCTACACCGAAGGCGAAACCACCGTAAACATTTGAGTCAACGCCAGCATTTTCCAAAACATTAGGGTGAACCATACCGGCACCTAATACTTCGATCCAGCCAGTGTATTTACAAATAGGACAACCCTTGCCGTTACAGTTGAAACAAGATACGTCCATTTCAACTGATGGTTCCGTGAATGGGAAGTAACTTGGACGAAGACGAGTTGCTCTATCTTGACCGAAGACGTGCTTAGCGATCATTTCAAGAGTACCCTTCAAATCACTCATGGTTACGTTCTTATCGACAACCAAGCCTTCCATTTGCATGAATTGGTGTGAGTGAGTTGCATCGTCATCATCACGACGGTAAACCTTACCAGGACCAACCATCTTAAGTGGGCCCTTTGAGAAGTCATGCTTTTCAAGGACACGAGCTTGGTCACCTGAAGTTTGACTTCTAAGCAAGTCTTCATCGTCAATGTAGAAAGTAGCTTGCATATCACGAGCTGGGTGATCCTTAGGCAAGTTCATCATTTCGAAACAATAGTGGTCTGTTTCAATTTCTGGACCTTGGACAACCTTGTAGCCCATACCAATGAAGTAGCTTTCAAGGTCATCTAAAATAATATTGATTGGGTGCTTGGAACCTAAATGACCTTGACGACCTGGCAAAGTAACGTCAATCTTTTCTTCTTCAAGTCGCTTAGCCAAAACCGCCTTAACAATTTCATCTTTTGCGGCATCTAATTGAGTGTTGAACAAGTCACGCAATTCATTAACTTTTTGCCCAACTTCACGTCTGTTCTCTGGTGCAACATCACGCATTGAGTGCAAAATCTTGGTTAATTCACCTTTACGACCAACCAATTCAACTCTAACTTTATTTAACGTTTGCTCATCAGTTGCTTTGTTGATTTGCTTAAGCCCTTCTTCATGGAGCTCTTTCAACTTATCAAATAAGTCCATTAATTCTTTCCTTTCAAAAACAAAAAAGCTCCGTCCCAGTAGGGACGAAGCTTCGCGGTACCACCCTAGTTTGGACATAGTATGTCCACACTTAAGCTTTCGTTAACGGTGAAATACCGGAATGGGTTAGATTCTACTCCCAAGATGAAATTCACAACTGCTTGTCTATCTTCTCTTTCAGCTTGTTAAAGAAGACTCTCTGTCTAGATAGCAACATTGTTACTAGTCTTGATCTTAGTAATTAACTAATATAATATTTCTTTTTTGGAATTCTTGCAAGCTCCTAGGCCCACTTATCTGCCCAATCATGAACTTGATCAAAGACTGGCTTAAGGTCAGCCCCCTTTTCGGTCAAGCTATAGGAAATAATACCTGTGTCTTTGTTAACAGTGCGCTTTACAATACCGTCTTGCTCAAGTTCTTTAAGACGCTCAACCAAAACACGGTCAGAGCAAGCTTCAATGCAGCGAGCTAGATCCTTAAAACGCATATCCTCTGTGTCGCATAATGAGCTAATGATTAAGCCGTTCCACTTCTTGCCGATTATTCTAAAGGCATTGATAAAGTGACTACACAATTCATAATCTTCCGGTTTACAAGGAGTTGTCTCCTTTTTTTCTTTAACTTCTTGCATAAGTAACTCTCCTATTCATTGGTATAATTCCAGTAAAAATATTATTATATTTTCTTATCTATTATAGAAAAACTACTTACTAATTACAAGTGCTAAACAAAATGGTAAATCATAATGCCGGCAGCTACTGCCGCATTCAAAGATTCAGCCTTACCCTTAATTGGAATATACAACTTTTCATCGCTTAAACTAGCAATAGTTTCGCTTACGCCATGTGCTTCGTTACCGATAATTAAAGCAAGTTGAGGCACCTTCTCAAAGTCTTGCAATTGCTTAGCTGATTTATCAAGTATGCTGGCATAAACAGGAATCGCAGAATCTTGGAAATCAGTGATGACGTCTGCTAAGTCGCGCTTAATCAAATCAATGTGGAATTGACTTCCTTGCATAGCGCGTTGCGTCTTAGGATTGTATAAGTCAGCACTTTCTGGTGACAAAACCACGCCATCAAAACCAGCGGCATCGGCAGTTCTAATGATCGTACCAACATTGCCTGGATCAGCTAAATTATCAAGCAAGACCCATTTACCATAATTAAATGGAAATTCCTTAGGTTGATCGATCTTAAGTACCATGAAGATTTCTTGTGAATTCTTAGTGCTGCTCAAATGACGGGCAATTGCTTTATTGATTAAAATGACGTTTTTGCCATCTAAATCAATATCGTAGTCTTCGTTTACTTGATCAAGAGCTTCTTCTGTTCCTAAGACATATTGATATTTCTTGCCTGCTTTAACAGCTTCTTCAAACAAGTGAAACCCTTCAATTAAGTAGCGGTTTTCTTCATCACGATATTTCTTTTGCTTTAATTTAGCTAATTTTTTAATTGTTGCATTATTAACTGAACTAATTTGTTGCATAATTCTCTCCTTTTTGCTTCTGTCCCCATTATAATGGATAATTGTATATAGAAAAAAGATAAATTAATTGAAAACGAGGCATTTACTATGGAAACTAGAAAATTAGTTGTTTCGGGTTTAGTTCAAGGCGTAGGTTTTCGCTGGAGCACACAAATGCTGGCCAATAAAATGGGCATCCCCGGCACAGTAAGAAATAATTCAGACGGCACCGTAACTATTTACATCCAAGGCGAACCTAGCGAGCTTGATCACTTTATAGAGAAATTGCCATCTGCATCAGGTTTTGCTCATATTGAAAACATTGACCAAGAATTAGCCTCAAATGTGGAAAAAATGCATAGCTTTAATGTATTATATTAGAGATACATTTTTTAATAGAAACTAAGTGGTGATTATTTTAATGAAAAAAATTAAGAGATATACAGGAGTATTGGCACTCTTAGTAGTCGCTGCTCTTGTATTGAGTGCATGTGGCGCTACCAATAACCCTAATGTGACTCCTCACAGCGGAATCTACGGTTGGGTTTACCAATGGTTAGGTCGTCCCTTGCAAAACATTATGATCCAAACTGCCCACATGATCGGCGGCGAAAATGGCGCTGGTTGGGGTATCGTGATCATTACCTTTGTCGTTCGTCTTATTTTGATGCCTCTTATGCTTGTGCAACAAAATAAGAGCGTACGCCAACAAGAAAAAATGGCTCGTCTGCAGCCACAAATGAAGCTCATTCAAACTGCAATGAAGCATAAGGGAATTACCCCTGACCAACAAATGACCTTGTCAGGTTGGCAAAGAGAGCTATATTCAAAGAACCAAGTTTCTTTGACTGGCGGTATGGGATGCTTGCCTTTGATTATTCAGTTGCCTATTATGTGGGGAATTTACCAAGCGGTATTTTACTCACCACAATTAGCGCACTCAACATTCTTTGGCATCTCCCTTAGTCAAAAATCAGTAGTTTTGGCGATCGTTGCGACTGTTTTCACAGTTATTCAAGGTTACATCTCACTGATCGGCATCCCTGAAGAACAAAAGAAGACAATGCAATCGATGATGATCGTTAACCCAATTATGACTTTATTCTTCAGTTTGTCATTCTCAGGTGCGTTAGCTTTATACTGGGCCGCAGGTAACTTGGTAATGATTATCCAACAATTAATCGTCACCTTCGTCCTCACCCCTAAGGTTAAGCAACACGTGGCTGAAGAATTAAAGGAAAAGCCAGTTGAAGTAGTTGTTACCAAAGAAAAGGTTGATGCTTTATTCAATCCTAGCGGCGAAAGCAATACTGCTAATACCGAAGCTAAGAAAGAATTGCACCAAGATTTACGTAACCGCAACAAGGGTAAGCAACAAAGAAGAAAATAATTAAGATACAAAAAAGGATCTGGAAAATTCCAGGTCCTATTTTTTTACTTCAAAATGCCATCTGGCACATCATTTTTATGTTTTTCTGCTTCAATCTTTCGTAATTCAGCGGCACGCTTTTTAGAAAGAACTGGGAAGACCATCTTAAATTGACTGCCTTGCCCTTCTACAGATTCAACACTGATTTCGCCCTTATAACTATCAACTAATTTTTGAGCGATTGATAAACCTAAACCATTACCGCCTTTTTCACGGGTTCTGGCCTTGTCCACTCTATAGAAGCGATTAAAGATCTTCTTTTGATCTTCTGGTGAAATACCTTCACCGAAGTCTTGCACCATGATGCTGACTTCTTTTTTGGTTACACCGGCAGAAACATTGATCTGCTTACGATCCGTTGAGTATTTAATACCATTATCGATCAAAATGACCAATAGTTGTTCAAGGTGACCGTGATACATTTGAATCTCAGTATCATCAGGCAAGTCATCCTCATCAAGCTGAATCTTAAAGTCAGGGTGAACCATTGCCAAATCAGAAACAACTCTCCGTACTACTTCATTGACGTTAGTTATTTCATATGGATATTGCACATCAATTTGTTCAGCTCTAGTCAAATCAAGCATTTCTTGGATCAGGTGCTTCATTCGATCAGCTTCTTGCAATGAGGCCTTGATTGATTCATCCAAAATTTGCGGATCATCCTTGCCCCAACGCTCCAGCATGTTTAAGTGTCCTTCAATTACGGCAACAGGGGTCCGCAATTCGTGAGAAACATCCCCAACAAACTGCTTTTGCTGTTCAATATAACTCTGCATCCGATCCAGCATCTGGTTGATAGAACTGGCCAGCTCTGCTAATTCATCGTCACGATTAAGCGGCTTAATTCTGGCCTCACTATTTGGATCAGCATTAACTTCCTTAGCCACTTTAGACATCGTCTTAATCGGTCTAACAACATTGACTACCAAGACATATGAAATAGCCACAAAGAAGATAATTGCAATCAGCGAAATAATCAGCATCCAGTGCAGCAAGTTGCTCATCAAATGGTTGTAATACGTCATTTTATTTGAGACAACCACATACCCAGTCAATTTATTATTAACGGACGAGTACACCTTTTGGTAGGTGACTAAAGTCGTTTTATTATTTCGTTTAACCTGTACTACCCTGCGATTACCCTTAAAAGGACTAAACTTTGGCGTCGTATCACCATTGGCAAAGACAACCTCGTTATGCCGATTGTAGACAGCTACGTTAATATCAGGATTGGATATTAAAGAAATCAGGTTGTCGCTAAAGGCATTGTTCCGCGTATCTTTGCTGCTAATGGCAGGACCGCCGTTCAAGATTCGCCTTGTAGATGGCGATAGCGACGGAATGACATTCGAAATCTCCAACTCATCTGGAATCGAACTTAACGTCCGCTCAAGCGTAACCACTACATTGTCGGAAGTTTCTTCCTGCTGGTCCATCGATTGCTTACTTACAATTTGATAAACCACAACTGAAAATAAGACAAAAGAGACCGTAATCGTCAACGCAACGATACTTACCCATCGCACAATTAACGATGAATGTTTGGTCTCTTTAGCTCTATCTCTTTTATTCTTGATCATCATCTTCATCTCTTACCATGTATCCAGTACCACGTACTGTCTTGATGTAAGATGGTTGACCTGGTACATCGATCTTGTTACGCAAGTAACGAACGTAAACTTCGACCACGTTAGTTTCGATGTTTGATTCAGGTCCCCAAATCTTGTTCAACAATTGATCACGACTAACAACGTTGTTCTTATTTTCAATCAACGTCATGAGTAAGTTGTATTCACGTTTAGTTAAATCAATTGCCTTACCGTCACCGCGGTGAACAATTCTATTAGCAGTTTCAATAGTCAAGTCCTTGAACTTAACAATCTTTTGCTTAGCAACAGTTACCTTAGAAGCATCCTTTTCAATCTTTACACGACGCAAAACGGCACGTAAACGTGCAAGAAGTTCTTCAATTGCAAATGGTTTAACGATATAGTCATCAGCACCGTGATCTAGGCCTGATACACGGTCAATAACAGAGTCACGTGCAGTCATCATAATGATAGGAGTAGTCTTAACTTGACGTACACGACGAGCAATTTCCAAACCGTTTAAATCTGGAAGCATTAAGTCAAGTAAAATTGCATCAAAATCTTGGGAAAGGGCATCGTCCAAACCCTTACGGCCGTTGTTTTCTACTACGGTTTCATAATTTTCGTGTTGTAATTCGAGCTCTACAAAGCGAGCCAAGTTTTTTTCATCTTCAATAATCAGAATTTTTGCCATCTTATCTCAGTTCCTCATAGATCAATTTATTCTTTTAATACTAATAAATTAATTAAAAAATGTTTTTATAATTAAAGGATACTTTAAAAACCGCTCTAAAACAAGATTAAAAAACAATCAAAGTTAAAATTCTTTGATTGTTTCGATAATTTTGTTACTATTTTTTATCGTTTTTGTCATCTTGATTATCAAGCAAGACTTTCAGCTTAGCAAAAGCTGGGTTAACTTGATTCTTCTTACCTTCATCAAAGGCAGATTCAGAGATAACTTCCCAGCCATTACCTTCTGGGAAAATATTCTTTTCCTTTTCTTCCGGTGTCAAAATAGTAGTTGGAATATTCAGCAACATATTATCTTCAACAGCAGTTTGTAGATCAATAACATCATTATCTACTTGTACGATTGTGTCATTATCCTCTAATTCTTCCTTTGTAGGCTTGCGATCAATGTAGTTTTCTACAAAAGTGAAGTCTTCTTGATAATCAACCGGTTTTAAGCTTCTACTAGATGGAACTGTTAAGTCAGCTGTGATATGAAAATTGCCGGTTACAAATGGTTCTTGATAGAACAAGTCTCCTGATAGATGCACATTCTTGGCATCAATCAAAAGTTCCTTACTTCGCTTGAAAAATTCTGGGCGCATCTCTACATCACGTTCGATATGAGTAAGTGGCTCAGAAGCATTTTCTATTTTAGAAAAACTAATTTCTAACATATTACACCTCGATTGGACGTCGGCCAAAGTTTTGGTCAACTCCCATTATTTGTTCAAATAAACGATCTGTCCTAACTTGAAGTGCAAGAGAACCATCTTTTGCGCTTCTCTTATCAACCTTAGAAATAATTTCCGTTTGGAAATTTTTACGATTATCTTTTAAAAAATTACGTCCAATTTTACTAAAGCCCAAAAGCATTAGTGATTCATGATTAAAGCTAGCAATCATGTCATCTTGCGTCACGTTTAACAGAGTGTATAAACTCAGACGGCGCAAACGAGAATAAGTATACCGCTTAGACTTGATTCTGCGCAAGAATTCAGTGAAATCACGCGACAAGTGAATTTCTTGCTTCATCTTGTATTCGAGTCCTTCACTCATTTGATAGATTTGACGTAAATCTTCCACTGAAGAAGATTCAATGCGGTATTTCAAAAATGGATACAATAAGTTCCAGTTAGGGTATACTTTTTGCTTGCTTAAAACTGCGGCTTCGGCTTTAGGCATCCAATACTTCAAGTTGCCGGTATCTTCTCCGTGTAAAAGCAAGTTACGAATTGCGCTGGCACTTTGCACAACGCCACTGCGTTGCAATAAATCATCGTGGCCTGCACCGATTCGATTGATGGGATGCAACTTTAAAGGTGAGCCCAGATTATAGTTAGCCACGGAATAAGCTAAACCCAAAATGGCATTAGGTTGATTAATTTCATGGCCTACTTCTCGAGCTACCATTTGATTATATTGAGTTGAATAGGTCTGACTATAATCCTTAAAGTCCATATGATTTTGGGGAATTTCCGCAATCTTGCCACCAAGATAGGCAAAATTCAAGTTAGCATCTTCAACCCCAAATACTAAATCTGTGACGCCTAATTTAGATAATTGCTCGATATTACCTAATGAAAATAGGTCAGCTGGTTCAACCGCCGTAGAAAAAGGCATTTCAAATACTAAATCGGCACCAGATTGCAAAGCGGCTTTGGCGCGCTCCCACTTGCTCATAATGGCCATTTCGCCACGCTGAACGTAGTTGCCTGACATAATAATGACGATAGGATCATTTTGGGCAATTAAGCGTGCCTGATTTAATAAAAATTCGTGACCACTATGGAAAGGATTAAATTCTGAAATAATCCCCACAACGCTCATTTTTATTAGTCTTCCTTTAATTCAACTTGCTTACCATTAGCCCAAAGTTTTTCAAGGTTGTAAAACTCACGTGCTTCCTTGGTAAAGATGTTAACTACAACGTCGCCTAAGTCTACTAAAAGCCAGTTAGAGTCTCTAGTACCTTCGATGCGGTAATCAGTGTAGTTGTTTTGGTGAGCTTCATCAACAATTGAGTTAACAATAGCGTGAAGTTGACGGTTTGAACCTGCACTAGTAATTACGTAGTAATCCGCTAAAATACTGATTCCGCGCATATCATAAGCTTCGGTATCTTCACCGTGACGATCGCTAATAGCTTTAGTAGTAAAATCTAAAATTTCTTGACTAGTCAAATTTTTTCTCCTTTATTTTTATTATTTAGTACTCCAAACATTATATGCTGCTATAGTGCGTGGATAAATTCTTTTTCTCTTTTCAACTAAAAACTCTAAGGTGTGTGCTAATTGATAGCCGACACCTTCATCAATATTGGCATAAGTGATTTTGCGTGCTTCATCTACGCCAGGGAAATCACGTCCTGGTTCAATAAAGTCGGCCATAAAGACGATTTTGTCCAGCATGGTCATCTCAGTATCACCTGTGGTGTGACGACGCACTGCGGTCAAAATTTCAGGATCTCTGACTTTTAAATCGTGTTCAATGAAATATGTGCCAACAATACCGTGCCAAATTGCGCGGTTCCAGTTAAGTAAATCCTTGTCAAAATCTTGTTCCTTGATTACCTTGCGGTATTCTTCAACGGGAACTTGTTTGGCATAATCATGTACAAATCCAGCAAGTGCTGCCTTATCTTCATCATAGTGATTCAACTTTGCTAATTTACGGGCAGTTTCACTAACGCGAACGCAGTGCTTAAATCTCTTTTTGTCCATATTAGCTTTTTCTTTAGCAATAATTTCATCACTAGATAATGGTGAATAAGTCTTTTTAAATGTTAGTTTCGTCAAGGTAAAGCCCCTTTTCTTCAATATACTTTCTAACTGGTTCTGGTACCAAATATCTAATTGAAGTACCAGTAGCCACGGAGCGACGAATTGCAGTAGAACTCAAACGAATATCTGGCGCATCTACCCAAATCATTGGATATTGCGGATCTTGTGGATAGCCAGGGCGACGAATTCCGACCAGCGTAACCATTTTAGCCAGAGTAGGTGCTTCTTTCCAGGTATGGAAACTGTTAACTTGATCGCTTCCCATGATTAAATAGTAATTATTCTGTGGTGCTTTTTCCTTTAAGTAGCGCATTGTATCTACAGTATAAGAAACGCCGCCACGGAACAATTCAAGCAATTTAACCCTAAACTTAGGATTATCACGAGTTGCCAAATCTAACATCGTCGCTCTATCTTTAGCTGATGTTAATGGTGCATTCTTGTGAGGTGGAATATTATCTGGCATAAACCAAACCTCATCCAAACGCAACTTAGTCATTGCTTGTTCGGCCGCAACCAAGTGAGCAATATGGACAGGATTAAAAGTACCGCCCATAATGCCGATTTGACTGCCTTTACCATCTTCACGTTCTAATTGAGCCTTAACTTCAGTAGCAGGTGCTTTTTCAATACATTTTGGATTTACCATACGAAAACCTCTAAATCAATGCACGACGAATTCCTAAACCAATACCATCTGGCGTGTAAGTCTTAACAACGCATCCCTCTGGAACGGTCACAAAACCGATCCCACCAAATAACAGATCGCTCTTATATTCAGTTCGATATTCTTGTCCCTTAAGTGCTGGCAACTTATCATCTTTAGCAGGTGGAGCAAGCAATTCACCAACATGCTTTTCATAAAAAGCATCAGCGTTGGCCGTCTTAGTGCGGTGAACGTACATATCGCGCGCTACATAAACAGTAAAACTAGTTGACTCGCCTTTTAAATAATCGATTCGACCAAGTCCGGCTAAGAATAAGGTATTGCCGGGCATCAGCTGATAAGTAGCTGGCTTGAGCGGTTTCTTTGGTGAAATCAATTCCAAGTCTTTAGCATTCAAGTGAGTAGCCAATTGATTATCGGTCATGATCCCTGGGGTGTCGATCAAAAAGTGACCATTTTCAAGTGGAATTTCGATTCGATCCAAAGTTGTACCAGGAAAACGTGACGTGGTAATCAAGTTTTGGATATCACCCATCATGTCGATAATTGCATTGATCAAAGTAGACTTACCAACGTTGGTTGTACCTACAAAATAAACGTCTTTATCTTGTGATTGTTTATTAATATAAGCAATCAAGCTTTCCAGATTGACCTTTCTCTTAGCAGAAACCAAGAAGATTTCTTTAGGATAAAGGCCCATGCGGTTAGCTTCTTGTCTCATCCAGTCCTTAATCTTGCTTTGTCTAGAATTCTTAGGGAACAGATCGAACTTATTTCCGACTAAGATAAAATCATTGCCACCGACAAAGCGCTTCAATGAAGACAAAAGCGAATTTGAGAAGTCAAACAAGTCGACCACGTTAACTACTAATGCCTTCTTTTCGGAAAGTGAATTAAGCAACGCCAAGAAGTCGTCGTTGTTTAAATCGACTGGCATGATTTCGTTATAGTGGCGCAATCTGAAGCAACGTTGGCAGTACACTTCTGCGTTTTCTTCATTTCTTGCTTTGTCTAATGCGCTCTTAGGCAAGTAGCCTGCTTTTTTAGGATCATCGGATTGGAGCACTGCCCCACAACCAATACAAATAATCTCCTCATCCATTTTGCAAAGTCTCCTTAAATGTTACTCGATGTGATAAACCAAGAAAGAAAAAGATGATCTTTTCAAAGAATCGATTAATTCTGGTATTCCACTTATCTGTTTCAACCAGTGGCTTAACCAATACCGTCTCAACTCCAGCCAAATTTCCAGCCTGCATATCGGTAATCAGCTGATCGCCTACCATCATTACTTGATCCTTTTGCAAATGCATTTCTTCGCGTTTACGTGTTATTGCAAACGGTAATGGCTTGCGTGCCTCAGAAACAAAGTCAATGTGGTAAGGGGTAAGCACATTTCCTACACGTTGAGCATTATTATTCGAAATTACGACCAGCTTAATGTTCGCCTTGGCTAATCGCCTGTTTAATTTGTTCATCTCTTTAGCAGTTTCAAACTTATTCCAAGCAAGAAGCGTATTGTCTAGGTCTGAAAAAACTGCTTTTATTCCCATCTCATTCAATTTCTGGGGGTCCAGATTATAAATAGTATTTATTGTGTATTTTGGTCTAAATAACATATAAACTCTCCATTTTTTATCACTCTCTATAATATCAAAAATGTGTTTGTATTAGAAACTTTTGTTTCATTCTTAGCAAAAAGTGATACAATACTAAACAATTTAACCTATTTCATCAAAAATTTAGAAAGGGAGAAAAATGAGAAAGTTTATTGATTTACACCTTCACCTAGATGGTTCAGTCCCCGTTGCTACAGTTAAGAAGTTAATGAAAGAACACAATATGCCTGCTCTTTCAGATGAAGAACTGCGCCAAGAGTTGTCTGTTGATTCTAGCTGTAAAAGTTTAGATCAATTTTTAGAAAAATTCGCTTTGCCTAATAAATTGATGCAGACAAGACATGATCTTGAAACAATTGTTTATGATTTGCTTGTCGAATTAAAACAGCAGGGTCTGGTTTATGCAGAAATACGTTTTGCACCGCAGCTGCACACGAAAAAAGGTCTAACTCAAGAAGATGCGATTGAGGCAGTGATTAGTGGACTCAATAAGTTTTTAGCTGATCAAAAGAAACAAAAAACTTTACCTGAACTACATGCTGGTTTAATCCTTTGTTTGATGCGCTTTGCCGATAATCAAAAACAGAACATGGAAACTGTGAAGCTGGCTAAAAAGTTTTTGGGCAAAGGTGTAGTCGGCCTTGACTTAGCCGGTGCCGAAGGCCCGATTCCTAACATAAAATATAAGTCCTTCTTTGATCAAGCAAAAAAGCTTGACGTTCCCTATACAATCCATGCTGGTGAAGCAGACGGTCCCGATTCTATTCGCCAAGCCCTGGCCATGGGTGCCAAAAGAATTGGTCACGGCATTCGTTGCACTGAGGACCCAGAGTTAACGCAGGAATTAATTAAAAAGCAAATCGTGCTGGAATGCTGCGCAACTTCCAACATGAACACCAAAGCATTCGATCAGATTGATTCTTATCCGATTAAAAAATTGCTACATAAAGGGATGAAAGTTACCCTGAATTCTGACGATATGACGGTTTCAAATACTAATTTACCGCATGAATATAAGTTACTCGAGCAACAAACCAATTTAACGCCAGCAGAAGAAACGACGCTTTACCTAAATGCAGTTGATGCGGCATTTACTACACCAGATGAAAAAATCAGGTTAAGAGCTTTAATTCAAAAATAGTAAAAAAATAGAGGTCAGGAATAATTTCCCTGGCCTCTATTTTTGAACTAATTAGTTCAATGCCTTCTTAGCAGTTTCTGCTAATTGTGCAAAAGTCTTTGAATCGTTGTAAGCAATATCAGCTAACATCTTACGGTTCATGTCAACACCAGCTAACTTCAAGCCGTGCATTAACTTAGAATATGAGATATCGTTTTGTCTTGCAGCTGCGTTGATACGAGCAATCCATAACTTTCTGAATTCACTCTTACGTCTTCTACGGTCGCGGAATGCGTACTTGTATGAAACGAATAATTGAGTGCTTGCAGCCTTAAATTGCATGTGCTTTGCGCCACGGTAACCCTTGGCAAGCTTCATGACCTTCTTACGACGTTTACGTGTTACAATTCCACCTTTAACTCTTGGCATTTAAATTTCCTCCTACTATAGTCTTTTCAAGAACAAATAACTAGTGCATTTGAGCAACCATTTGCTTGATACGCTTCATATCACTGCTTGAAACCATAGCAGCTTTTCTCAAGTGGCGACGTTGCTTCTTAGTCTTACCGTGGAAACGGTGGCCAGTAAATGCGTGGTGACGCTTTAAACCACCATTTGCAGTTCTCTTAAAACGCTTAGCAGAAGCGCGGTGTGTTTTCATCTTTGGCATATTTCTATTTCCTCCAATTAACTACTTTTTATTTTTTGTCCTTTTCACTCTTAGGTGCGAGCATTAAGAACATTGAACGACCTTCCATCTTAGGCTTGCTAATTACATTAGCAATATCGGAAGTTGATTCAGCCATCTTCTCAAGTACTTGTTGACCTAATTCCTTATGAGTGATGGCACGACCTCTAAAGCGGATTGATACACGAACCTTAGCTCCTTCTTTAGAAACAAACTTACGAACGTGCTTCAACTTCGTTTCGAAGTCGTTGCCTTCAATTGTTGGACTCAAACGAATTTCTTTGACACTAACTGTCTTAGACTTCTTACGGGATTCCTTAAGCTTCTTTTGTTGTTCGAAGCGGTACTTACCGTAGTCCATGATACGTGCTACAGGTGGCTTGGCATTTGGTGAAATCAAAACAAGGTCAAGACCAGCATCGCTTGCGCGACGTAAGGCTTCCATCTTGTTCATGACGCCAACTTGCTCACCATCTTCATCAATTAAACGGACTTCGCGTGCGCGAATTCTATCGTTTAAGATTAAACTTCTTGGTATAACTGTTCACCTCCGTGTTAATTTCGAGGACAAGAAAAAGGCGGGATAAGTATCACCCGCCTTTAATCAACAGAAAATATCGATCAGCCCAGAGGTTAATTTAACTTAGGCGAGAAGCGGGAGCTTCTTCTTGTTCTCAACTAGTAGTAGTATACTCGTTTAACCCTTTTCCGTCAATAAAATTATTATCTTTTCTGAATTAAATTATTTGGCTAATTTCTTATCCTTGTAAGCGTAGCTGATGAAGTAGTTGCCAGCACCGCCGCCGACACGCAAAACATTAACTTTCTTACCCTTAACGGTCTTCTTAATAGGAATATAGTAGTAGCCGTCGCCACCACCAGCAAGCCAGCCGTTTGCGTTGAAGCCGGTAATGCCGTGGAATTTAAAGGTGTAAGCTTCATATTGTGAATTAGAAACTTTGTCAGCTAATTTGTAGTTAGCCGTTTCATCGACAGCAGTTAACTTTTTATCCCACTTATCTGCTTCTTTACCCTTTAATACCTTATAAACCTTGAGGCCGTTAATGGTATGTGCAGTAATTTTAGTTCTAATAACTTTACCAGCTTCTTTGTGTTACCAAACACCACGCGTATTCTTAGGTGTGGTGAAAAGCTTGGTAGCACCCTAACTAGCAGCATTTGCTGTGTTTGCATGAACGCTAGCAAAACCTAAAACTACTAAAAAGCGGCAATGAATGATAAAACTTTTTTCTTCATTTTTTCATATCTCCCTTTCAAATCTATACGTCCATTATGCCACGGAAAATTCTAATGGGAGCTAAAAATAGAGCAATTTCTGTCCTATTTTTAAACATGAAGATCGTTATTATTTACCCAAGCTGCAGCCACAAACTTTACAGCGTTTCTACCACAGAACAATGCATATGCAGAAGTTATTCCTTGGAATTTTTGTGAGCAAGAATCGCTTTTCAGGGATGAATGAATTTATTAGCAACTAAAATCAATAAAAAGATAAAGTCCCATTTTTCTTCACATATTTATCAGCTAAATTAAATACTAGCAATCCAATAATCAACCATAATACGGTATTAAAGATAGATTCGCTTAAATAAAACGCTAAATTGTATGGTCGATTGTTAACTGCTAATCTCATCCAACTAACCATTGGACAAATTGGCAATAAACAAGATAAGCATTTTGTAAGATTGGAGTAATTTTCAAAATTAACTAGTAGTATACCTAAGTAAATATATTGAAAAATCACTAAGGTACTGCCAATTCTTTTAAAACGTAAAACTAAGCTAACAATTAAATAGCCTAATCCCACTGTAGTTAGTAAAGCTAATATAAATGGAATAATCATTACTACTGGGAAACTAATCCAGTGATCAGAAATTGCCATTACAGCTATCAGAATTAAAATTGCTTGGACGAATGCCACAACAATATTTGCAATACTTTTATTTAAAAATAATCTTCTAGAAGAAATTGGCATAAGATATTGTTGTTCTAAAATACCACTTTTGGCATTATTCATCACTGTTGAGCCCATTTGGCAAATAGTGTTTTCAATTAAACTCCACAAAACATAGCCAACTACTAGAGCATTCAATGATTTTCCTAAAACGCCACCGCCTACAAGGCTACCGCCCCAAAAAATAGCCATAAACATTAAAATTAATAAGAAAAATTCTGAAATATAATTGAAGAGGTATCTCTTATATAAATAGAATTGACGCCAAAATTCAGCTTTAAAACTTATCATTTTTCCTTCTCCGTGTAGTACTTAAAAATTTCATCTAATCCTCTAGTCACAGTTTGTATACTACTTATTGGTAATTCACTCAATAATTTAAGTACTTGTGAAAGAGATGCTTGCGGTTTAACACCCAAACGATAAACTCCGTTAGTCTTCTTTGTAAGTTCACAGCTTGCAAGTATATCCTCTTTTTCTGAGGCGGTAAGTTCTTGGGTGAGATGCACTTCAAAAATTTCTTGTTTATTCAGCTTCTCCAAACTATCTTTTATACTATTAGAAAAGACAAGTTTACCATGATTGATTAATAAAATTTTATTAGCTATTTCTTGAGCAAATTCCATTTGATGTGTAGTAACTAGAATCCCTACTCCATTGGCGGATAACATATTCAGACTCTTAATCATTATTTGAGTAGCATTAAGATCCAAACCTAAAGTTGGCTCATCTAAAATTAAAAGCTTTGGTTCGGCAATCATAGCACAGCAAATTCCCACAACTTGCTGCATACCTCTACTCAATCTGGTAATAGAGGTATATTTCTTATCCAACAGACCAAACTGTTTGAGGAGAGTTTCTCCTCTTTTTTCTGCCTCTTTCTTGCTTAAACCGCGTTGGCCACCCCAATAAACAAAATTTTCCATTGGTGATAAGGCCCAATACATATTTCTAGATCCTTCTAATAAAACGCCAGTGTTTTTCAATAAAAAGAGATTGTTGTGAGTTACATCTTTTCCGTCGAATACAACCGTTCCTTCATCAGGACTAACTAAATTAAGAATCATTTTTAATGTTGTAGTTTTTCCTGCACCATTAGGACCTAAGAAGGCAACAATATCACCACTATCAACATTAAATGAAACATCAGATACTGCCTTTTTATGTGCTTTTTGATATGTTTTTTGAATATTATTTACAGATAATAAAGTCATGCAAGGGTACCTCTTTCATTTTTTAATTATGGTATTCTATTTTTCCTTTAACTTTGCATTTATTCGTCTAACAGTGTTCCGTAAATGTAAAAAATATCCACCGTATGCAATAGCGTACATAATAATAAAATCAACTGTTACTCTAATAACCATCTTTAGTGAAATACTAAAATTATCAATTAGGAGGTTTAACAAGAACCAGGCACTAAAACAGACGAAGAAGTTAATAAAAATTTGTTTTTTCAATGACCATTTTTCACTATTAAAAATCCAGCTAGCTAGATAAAAGAAAATACCAATGAGAAAAGAAATAATCGTCCAAAAAAGAAAGGTCGTCAAATATATCTTCGCTGTTGCAGGATTTTGACCATTTAGTGAAAACAAGAAATCCATAGCCATCCAGATCGTACCGATACCAATACCAATCAGTCCACTAATCAGACCGTTATATAAAAGATCTTTAATATTTTTCATAATCCTAGCCTCTCTTTTAAATCCTTTATTCTTCTACGAGAAACTTGTACTCTTAATCCATTCTCCAAAAGCGCATCAATATTGCCTGTATTTATAATTTCTAGATGATCAATAAAATGATAATTAACAATAGTACCTCTAGAAATCATTATAAAATCATTAGGTAGAACACTTTGTACTTGATACAATCTGCCTCTATAAACATATTTTTGATTTTGAGTACAAATCATTGTTTTTTCATTTTCTATTTGAATTGCATAGATTTGAGAAAAATTAATTTCATAGGCATCCGCATCTCGATAGCACCAAAGAAAATCCTGCTCCGAATTCAACTCTTTAGTAATCCGTTCAAATCTAGCAGTCATTTTCTTTAACCAAAATTCAGCTTTTTCTTCTGGTAAACTTGGATCGATATTCAATTTAACTTTCAATTGCATCCCTCCTTGATTGATTATTAGTATACCTGCTTATTTTCGTTAAATTATTAAATTCAGGTGAATGGTCTAAATTTAACGGTGAGTGGTATTTTTTTGCATCAAAAAAGCTGCCAGACCACGGTAGATCTAACAGCTTTATATTTTCGGAATTAATCCTAATTATTTTGCCTTGTAAACAGTTGCTTTACTGGTGGTAAATTTGTGACCCTTAGCAATATAAACCTTTAAGGTAGGAGTAAAGTCCAAACCTGAGTTATTAAAAGTGTATTGTTGCATGATGTCAGTATCAGCTGAGACAGTAGTTGATGTTTCAGCTAAACCAACAACAGGGGCAACTGCGAACATTGCAGCCACAAAAATAGCAGCTAACTTGAAACGTTTCTTCATATCATATTTCTCAAAATAAATAATAAAAATTTAACGATTCTTTTTGAATATATAGCAACTTAGGCCAAATTAAAATAACAGTTTTTATTATAGTTCAATAATTTAGATAGCATTATCATATAGAATTAGCGGCAAATCAATATATAACGAGCACAAAATAAAAAACGCCTCATAACTACTAGCTAATTTCTAGCAGTTATAAGGTACTTTATCGTGCGTCTCATTTTCTGTTTTTAATTTCATAATTATCAACACTTTTTACTTAGTAGCAATCCAACCTTCATTTTCTAACATTGCTTTAGCATCTTCAATTGCTAATTTGTGTTCTGCAAAATGTACGTTGCTTAATTCTACTTTGTTATTTAAAACATCTAACATATATATCACCTTTCGATTCTAATTCCTTATTGCCTCTATCCCTCTCGGCATCTTTATAATAACACTGTGTATTATAAAGCCAAGTCTCTAATTGTTGATATAACAGCATTTGTGCATTCCTATACAGGTATAATAAATAACGTGTTTTTAATCATCATTATATTTTTATAGGAATAAATATAGTATATAAATCACTAAAATACACTAAAGAATATACTTTAAATTAAGCCTGTTATCCCAAAAACGGCTAAAAAATTTTTTATTTTGTTAATCCTATCCATAGCTAGTTTTAGACATAAAAAAGGTAGTAGACAGCCTATTGGCCATCTACTACCTTTTAGGTATTTAACTATTTAAATATTAGTTGTTTTCTCTTGAGTATGACTTAACGTCAGCGTCAATTTCCTTGATGAAGTCGTCAAGACTCTTAGAAATTTCTTCGTCAGTACCGTAACGACGTACGTTTACGCTACCGTTCTTCATTTCTTCGTCACCTAATACCAAAGTGTAAGGTACCTTTTGGGTTTGTGATTCACGAATCTTGTAACCCATCTTTTCGTTTCTGTTGTCAACTTCTGCTCTGAAGCCGCGCTTAGCAAGTTCTTGACGAACCTTTTCGGCGTATTCGCCGTGAGCGTCGTTGTTAACTGGGATGATTTCAGCTTGGATTGGAGCAAGCCAAGTTGGGAAGGCACCCTTGTAAATTTCAGTTAAGTAAGCAATGAATCTTTCCATAGTACCAACAATACCACGGTGGATCATAACTGGACGGTGTTCTTCACCATCTTGACCAACGTAAGTTAAGCCAAATCTTTCTGGAAGCATGAAGTCAAGTTGAATAGTTGACATAGTTTCGTCGTTACCCAAAGCAGTCTTAGTTTGGATATCAAGCTTAGGACCGTAGAATGCTGCTTCACCTTCAGCTTCAACGTAGTCAAGGCCAAGGTCATCCATAGCACCCTTAAGCATCTTTTGACTTCTTTCCCACATTTCATCGTTTGCAAAGTACTTTTCAGTGTTCTTTGGATCACGGTATGAAAGTCTGAAGTAGTAATCAGTAATGTCGAAGTCCTTGTATACGTCCATGATCAACTTCAAGATCTTAGCAAATTCGTCTTGAACTTGATCAAGAGCTACAAAGGTGTGACCATCGTTCAAAGTCATTTCACGTACACGTTGAAGACCTGACAAAGCACCTGATTTTTCGTATCTGTGCATCATACCAAGTTCAGCAACACGAAGTGGCAAGTCACGATATGAACGAATGTGGTGCTTGTAAATTTGAATGTGTGATGGGCAGTTCATTGGACGAAGTTCAAGCATTTCGCCATCACCCATGTCCATTGGTGGGAACATGTCATCACGGTAGTGTGCCCAGTGACCTGAAGTCTTGTAAGCGTCAAGGTTCATAAGTACTGGAGTGTAAACGTGTTGGTAACCATCAGCTACTTCACGGTCGATGATGTAACGTTCAACAACACGACGAATAGTAGCACCCTTTGGCATCCAGTAAGGAAGACCTGCACCAACCTTAGGATCTACGAAGAAGAGGTCAAGGTCACGACCGATAGTACGGTGGTCGCGTTCCTTAATTTCTGCACGACGCTTTAAGTCATCCTTCAATGCTGCTTCCTTGAAGAATGCAGTACCGAAGATTCTTTGAAGCATTGGGTTTGATGACTTACCTAACCAGTAAGCACCAGCTACTGACAAAAGCTTGAAGTGCTTGATCTTACCAGTGTTTGGAAGTAATGCGTCAAAACCAAAGTCTACGAAGTCGCCTAACTTGTAAGCGTCAACCTTGTCGCCTTCAACCTTCTTCAAAAGTTCACTCTTGTATGGGTCGTCCTTGTAGATATCTTCAAGTTCTGACTTGTCCATTTCAACGTGTTCAATTGCTTGACCACTCTTAACAAGCTTTTCCATAGCCTTTTCAAGTTCTGGCAATTCAGTAACCTTGATTTGGTCCTTCTTGTCAGTGTCAACGTAGAAGCCACCTTCGTCAGCTACGTGTTCACCTAAACGAAGTTCTGGGTACTTCTTCTTAGCAACAGCTTCAAGTGCAAATGCTGCAGTTGCTCTTAAGATATCCAAACCTTCTTCGTCTTTATCAGTAAGGATAGCAATTTCAACGTCGCTATCGATTTCGTAATCAAGTGGCTTAACTTGGCCATTTACCTTAGCACCAACAGCAGCTTTTCCAAGTGAAGTTGCGATTGATGAAGCTACATCTTTAACTGAAACGGCTTTGTCAAATTCTTTCTTTGAGCCGTCTGGTAAAGTAACTGAAAAACTCATAAAATTACCTCCAAAAAAAAATCCCAGTGCTCAATAGCACTGGGACGTTAATTGCGTGGTTCCACCCAAAATTCAGGTTAGCGTGTGTCTAACCTCTTATATTCGGATTGATAAAGGTATCCAACCTAAAATTTTAACTTTGGGAATAAACGATTGGGGTGAGCCTCTAATGAAGGACTTCCAGAACTAGGTCCCTCTCTCTGAAGCGAAGTTCATCATGTCTCGTTTAGTTAGTTTCAATTATACGCATTCGAGCTAGGGATGCAAGACCTTTTTAAAAATTAATGCAAAGAATTTCTGCGGTCAGGTCCTGGCACCACAATTTCTTTAGCCAAAAAGCGGACACGCTGCATCAGTCTTCTCGCCTTAACTGGGTCGGTCGCATTACGCGTTTCTTCAAAGTGTGACTGCAATGCTTCCATGTCTAAATTGGATGAGAAGAAGGTTGGCAAAACATTATCCATTCTTGCCTGCAAAATTACGCCTAAGACGTCATCACGTGACCATTGGCTGAGACTTTCGGCCCCAATATCATCCAGAATAAGCAAATCGCATTCGGATAATCTACGGATTTCTTCTTGCAAGCTAATTCGGCTATTATCGTCAAAGTGACTAGCAAGGCCGGCAATAAATGTTGGCACGTGCAAGAAAATGACGTTTTTATTCATGTTGGTAACGACATAATTAGCAAGGCCTGCCAAAATATAGGTCTTACCAACGCCGAAATCACCTGAAAGATATAGTCCCTTTTGGTGCGGGTCTTTTTTATACTTCTTCAAGAAATCATAAATTAAAGCAAGAACATTGTTCCGATCGTCTGTAACGTCAATTTCACTTAAACTAACGTCATGCAAACGAGCAGGCAAATCAATGAGCTGCAGCCGTCTTTGCGCTGCCTTTTTACGGTCTTGTGCGATCTTAGCTCTTGTCGGTGCATAGCGAATGTCGATTACCTTGCCGTTTAAAAATAGCTGCGGTGCATAACCGGCCATCACCTTGTTGGGATGCGTTTTTTGTGAATAAAATTCGTACAGATTCGACATGCTATTGCGAATCATCTTTTGATCGATTTTATCCGCATTTTGCTTAAGAAAAGCTTGCACATCAGGATCATGCAAGGCTTGATTCTCCAAAGTCTTTTCATCGCCTAAATTGCGCTGTTTAACAATTTGCTTGATCACATTGCCTATTGGTTCCATTTATTCACCTGCTTTCTTATTTATTGTTCAAATCTTTAAACAAGTCCTTCAATTGCGCAGTAGAAATACCGGAATTGGTATCAACCTTCTTCTTGCTCCAATCGGTGCCCTTTTCTACGCGCTTATTTTGATAGTTATAGTTTCTTCTGGATCTTCTATTATTGCCATTACCAAAACTATCGCGACGTTTCTTCACATACTGCAAAGCCTGAACCGCGGTTGCAACGCCATGTTGGAGCCAGTCGTTAGCGATCTTGTAGGCCAAGTTTGAGTTCACTACAGTATCGTAAGTCAAACAAGTATAGGTCAGAATATTGATCAAATCTTCTGGCAAACCATACTGGGTGTGCAAATTATTGATAATCTGCCGCTCGCCTGCACTGGCAATACCGCCCTTCTCTGTTTTTATCTTATACAAAAACTCAGCGGGTGAACTTTCATTGGCTTCCTTGAGCAACTTCTTATCGTTGTCGTCCAAGCCCTTAATTGCAGCCAAAGCCTTTTTACGGCCTTCATTTACCTGCTTTTGCACGTGTTCTCTAGTGTTAATCCGTTTGTAGTTCTCAGCTAAAGTATTGCTAATGTCGCGCATGTTCAATTCATACGAACCATGAAGGCATGGCAAACTCTCATCCACGAATTCTTTTTCGGACAAGCCATACGTCTGCATCAAAGAGCGAATTTGATTCTTCTTATTATCAACTTCACTAGCTGGAATTTGATAAACCTCATATTGCTCTTTGATAAAGTCCCAATCGATTGCATCCCTGTCGTTAACTTGGGCCACCTCTTCTTCATGAACTTTGTTTTCTTTGGCGGCCTCAATTACATCGCTGGATGGAGTGATTGCTTCATCCCCCGGCAAACGGAACATATCAAAGAAATTAGCCGAAACATCGCGCGCATTCTTAATAGGCTTTTCCCGCAACTTAGCTTCTTTAGCGAACTTGTGGCTTAATTCATGAAAGGTTTCTTCGCCAACTTTTTCCTTAAGCAAACTCGCTAGTAGCGGCGTCGCAAAAAACTTATCAGCACTAGGCACTTTAAGCAATTTAAACACGATGACGTTATTAAAAACATTATCGGACAAAAATGTTTGAACTAACCCCACGGCCTCTAATTTATGAAGCGAGGTAAACATCGTCTTTAAGCTACAATCCAGTTGTTCTTGCAGCGAATAAATACCCTTAGAATCAGAAATAATGCCGTATGGATCATAATCACTGATTAAAGTCTGATATAAAGCCACCGCAACAGCACCAACTAATGGCTGATACAATTTAATCAATATTTGCTCGTCTTCAGGAAAAAGCGTAACTCGATTGGCTACATAATATAGATGCTTGGGATCAGATGTCTCAAACATTTTTAATTACCCTTTTCCTTTTTAGCCATCATGTCTTCCATAGTCTTCATAAAGCTAGACATGTCTTTAAATTCACGATAAATGGAAGCAAATCTAATGTAAGCTACATCGTCCAAGTCGGCTAATTCATCCATGACGTATTGACCGATCTTCTTAGATGAAATTTCGCTTACACCTTGTTTTCTAACTTTATTTTCGACATGGTCAACTAATTGTTCGAATTGTTCGCTACTAATCGGACGCTTTTGCCCTGCGGCCATTACACCATGCAAAATCTTCTTACGGCTGAACGGTTCACGCGTTCCGTCGTTTTTAATTACTAATAAAGGCGCCGTTTCAATACGCTCAAAGGTCGTAAAACGGAAACCACAGTTTTCACATTCTCGACGTCTTCTAATTGCCCGGTTTTCATCACTAGGACGTGAATCAATAACGCGGGAGGCATTTTGATGACAATTTGGACATTCCATAGCTATCCCTCTTTTTTGATTTTATTTAATAATTGTTCTAGTTTACTTTCTAGTTCTTTTATTGTACCAGTATTTTCAATTACAAAATCAGCCAATTGTGTTTTTTTAGACAACGGCATTTGGCTATTAATCCGCATTCTGGCTTCTTTATCAGTTAAATTATTTCTTTGTTTTAATCGCTCTATTTGAATAGATTCTGGCAAAGTAATTACTAACACACTATTGGCAATATGCTTCTTATCTAAGCCAGATTCAAAATAAACTGGTGCATCAAGGATAACCATATCTTCATTTTGATATGATGTTATCTTTTGTATTGTTTTATCGAAAATTAGAGGATGAGTCAACTGATTTAGTCTATTTAGCGCACTTTTATTACTAAAAACTAATTGACCGAGCTTTTTACGGTTAATCGTTTGGTCATCATTCAAATATTCTTCGCCAAAATTATCCTTAATTGCTTGCCAAGAAGCATTTTTTGGCTTCATTAAATCATGCGCTATTTCGTCACAGTCGACAATAGGAATATTTTGCTTTTTAAAAAATTGATCCGCGGTGCTTTTGCCTGTCGCAATCCCGCCAGTTAAAGCTAAAACGTATGTCATTTGTATATCACCTGACAATGTGGGCAAAAAGTAGTGCCTCTGCCTGAAACTTTAATTTTCTCAAAAGTCGTGCCACATCTAGGGCAGGCTTCACCAGCGTGGCCGTAGACTTGTAGCATCTTTTGGTAGCCACCGACTTCTCCGTTGGCATCTAGATAGCTGTGAACGGTGGTGCCGCGCTTTTCTGTGGCAAGTTTGATGGTTTCATTAATATTTTTACGCAGATCTTCTACTTTATCGGCAGGAATTTTATTGGCGCTACTTAAGGGATGGATCTTGCTTTGCCACAAAGTTTCATCCACATAGATATTGCCTAAACCTGCAACAACAGTTTGATCGAGCAAGACATTTTTGATGTTCTTCTTTTTTCTCTTTAAGCTAGACAAAAAATACTGCTCACTAAATTCCGGCGTATTTGGTTCTGGACCTAGTTTACCAATACCAGTTACTTGGCGCTCGGTTCCGGTCAAAATCAGCTGCATGCGGCCGAACTTGCGCACATCGTTATAGCGCAAGGCAGTGCCGTCGGTAAAAATAAATTCTACGTGATCATGCTTGTCTTTAGGCGCTTCCGGCGTAGTTAAGTGATACTTTCCTTCCATGCGCAGGTGAGAAACAATCGTCAAATTATCGCTCAAGCGAATAAGCAAATACTTGGCATAGCGATCAATGCGAATAATCTTTTTGCCAGGCAATTCGTTGACAAACTTATCATGATCGGTCGCAACGATTTTGGGATACCACAAAATTACTTTTTCAATTGTCTTTCCTTTAATTAAAGGAGTTAAAGTTCTTCGTACAGTTTCAACTTCGGGCATTTCAGGCATCTAATCACCTACTTTGCATCGTACCAATTGTGGCCCCAACCAGAATCAGCAATTAGTGGCACATCAAGCTTAACTGCTGATTGCATTACTTCTGGCACAATCTTCTTGATTGTTTCAAGTTCATCTTTTGGCACGTCAAAAATTAATTCGTCGTGCACCTGAACTACCATCTTGGTCTTAAGGTGCAATTCATCAAGCTTCTTTTGCATGTTGATCATAGCAATCTTGATGATATCGGCAGCTGAACCTTGGATTGGTGAGTTGATGGCGGTTCTTTCAGCGAAGGCACGCACGGTGTACTTCTTAGCGTGAATATCTGGCAAGTATCTGCGACGGTGCATAATTGTTTCGGCATAGCCTTTGTCACGCGCTTCTTGCACAGCCTTATCCATGTAATCCTTGATTTGAGGATATTGTTCGAAGTAGTTGTCGATAAATTCTTGGGCACGTTTTCTAGAAATGCCTAAGTTCTTGGACAAACCGTAATCAGAAATGCCGTAAACAATACCGAAGTTAACGGCTTTAGCGTGGCGACGCATCAGTGGCGTTACTTGATCAGGTGAATCCAAGTGGAAAATCTTCATCGCGGTATGTGAGTGAATATCATAACCGGTCTTGAAGGCTTCTTGCATGTTTTGATCACCAGAAACATGAGCTAAAACACGAAGTTCAACTTGTGAGTAGTCGCAAGAGAAAATGTAGCCGTCTGGTTCACTTGGCACGAAAGCTTTTCTGATTTGCTTTCCTTCTTCGGTACGGGTAGGGATATTTTGCAAGTTAGGATCCACACTAGAAAGTCGACCAGTTGCAGTCAAAGTTTGCAAGTAACGTGTATGGACGCGGCCATCTGGTTGGATAACATCAAGCAGACCCTTTACATAGGTAGATTGAATCTTGGCAATTTGACGGTAATCCAAAATTTCACTAACGATTGGACTTTGCGTCTTTAATTGATCCAAGACTTCAACTGAGGTTGAGTAACCAGTCTTGGTCTTTTTGATGACTGGCAAACCAAGCTTTTCAAACAAAATGTGACCTAATTGCTTTGGTGAGTTCAAGTTGAACTTTTCACCGGCTTGACTGTAAATCTTGTCTTCAAGCTCTTTCAACTTAACGGCAAATTCATTTTGCAGTTGAATCAAGGTGCTGGCTTCAACCTTCATCCCGTTCATTTCCATTCTGGCTAAAACGCACGCAGTTGGGATTTCGATTGTGTCAAACAAAGCATCCTGTTCGTGTTCTTTAAGCTTTTTAAGAAGCTCCGGCTTAAGTTTTTCAATGGCGTTGACCTTGGAAGCTAAGTGGTTGAATAATTCATCATCGTCATCAGGGATGTGTTCACTCTTACCTTTGCCGTAGACTTCAAGGTCGGTCTTAACGGAATAATCCCCATAAAGATGGGCAATTTCACCAAGATCGTTGGAGTTATTTTCATTATTAATCAAGTAAGATGCCAAAAGCATGTCGTAATCAAGACCGTGAGTGTGAATGCCCAAACGATGTGCAGCAACCATTGTTCTCTTCAGGTCAAAGACATTCTTCTTAATCTTTTCGTCTTCTAAGATGTGCTTGATATTATCTTCTTCAAGCAATTCAACGTCTCTTGAAACGTAGATCTTGTCGTTAATCTTCAAGCTAAAGCCGACAAAATCTGCTAAGTGGTAGTTAGCACCGAGCATTTCTAGATAAAATTCAACAGTGTCTTTTTCAGTGGCTTTAACATCTTTAACGTTGTCGTCGTTTAAAACGATGTATTCTACTTTTTCAACTTCAGTACTATCTTGACCAGCACCTGAAGCATTTAAATCAGCTAAGAACTTGCGGAAGTTCATCTTTTCGTAGAATTGACGCAGCTTTTCATAATCAACTGGCTGACGTTTTATATCATCAATATCCAGAGTTACTGGTGAATCACGGTCAATAGTTGCTAACTTTTTAGCTAAAAATGCTTTGTCCTTATCGTTGATCAAGTTTTCTTTCAGCTTGGACTTCTTCATTTCGTCGATATGATCGTAAATCCCTTCAACGGAACCGTATTTTTGAATCAAACGTGATGCAGTTTTAGGGCCAACTTTTGTAACACCTGGATAATTATCTGAACTATCACCCATTAAGGCCTTCATGTCGATGAATTCGGTTGGAGTTACCCCATTAACTTCCTTCATATGTTCTGGTGTATAAGCTTCAAGTTGAGAAACACCAGATTTAGTTACTTCGACAGTCGTCTTGTCGGACGCAAGTTGGGTCAAGTCGCGGTCACCAGTTACGATCGTGGTTGTGAACCCGGCCTTTTCACCCTTCGCAGCAAAAGTACCAATGATGTCATCTGCTTCATAATTCTTCAATTCATAAGTTTTAATACCCAAGTCATGCAGCATTTCTTGAATGTAAGGCATTTGTTCGAGCAACTCTTCTGGAGTTTTTGCACGTCCACCCTTATATTCACCATACATTTTTGTTCTAAAAGTGACTTTTCCTGCATCAAAAGCTACCAATACGTGGGTTGGATCAACGTCTTTTAAAAGGACATCGAGCATGTTCTTAAAAGCGTAAATGGCATTAGTGTGCAGGCCGTCCGGACTCTTGAAAGATTCTAGTTGACGATAAAGAGCGTAAAAGGCTCTGAAAGCTACAGAGTTACCATCGATTAGAAGTAATTTTTTATCTGCCATTTTATTCCCCTTTTATAAAAATTGTTCTCTATACTTATTTATTTTACCAGTTTCAATAGTAATCTTTTAATAGAAAAGAAAAAATAAGAAGCCGAGTATGATTATCTCGACTCCTTATCTTTATTTATAGTTAATTGATTTATGAATATCTAGAGAAGGGGAAATTGTTTTATTCATATAAGAATCATTTGAAACGAATTTTTTCCGTTCCGGAAGCATTTTTATCTATTTTTTTGATCTCTGAGATTTTTTTCTCATAGTCTTCGATTACCAGAGTGACATTCTGCCGTCCGCGCCAAGAAGCATAGCCAAAAACAAACATTCCTAAGACACCGACGACCATCAGAATAATTCCGATTACAAAGGGCCACATAGTTGATTGATGGAAATAATAAATTAGAACCAAGCCAATCGCACTAACTGTTAAAAAGAGTTGAAACCAATAGCCTAAATTACGAAGCATATGTTTTTGATAAGCAACTTCATTTTGATAGCCTTTTTGCATCTCTTCAATTGTCATCTGAATAATCTCCTTTTAATTAGTACTTCAAACCTGGGTTGAAGAAGCCAACCAATACACCAACAAGGGCAACTCCGATTAAAATAATCATGGTCCAAATAGCTGAAACATGTTTCTTAGCCATTAACCACCAGCAAAGTAAAGTTACAATTACAGTCAAAAGTCCAGGATAAATACTGTCTAACTGCTTTTGCAAGTTCAAGAATACTTTACCAGTTGAGTCTTTTAATTGAAGTGATGTAGTTACGTTTACCCAACTTGCAAGAACACCACCAACAACCATACCACCAATGATTGAGATAGCGTGACGAATGGCTTTACCTTGCTTACCAACAAGGATAGAAACAGCCTTGTCACCCAATTTATAACCACGGAAGTAAAGGAATCTTTGACCAAAGTAAGCAATAAGATCCCAAACAATGATGTAGAAGATAGCACCCACTGGTGAACCATTTTGTGACATACCTAATGCGAGTCCAAGTAAGATAGGAATCAAGGTACCATCGATTAATGAGTCACCGATACCAGCGATAGGACCCATCAAACCAGCACGCATGTCGTTAATAGTTTCGCCATCAATACCTTTACCATTAGCACGAGCTTCTTCCATTGAAGCAGTAGTACCAATAATAACTGAACCTAACATTGGGTTAGTGTTAAAGAATGCAGTGTATGCATGAATTTTTTCTTGTTGTTCCTTCTTATCAGGATACAATTCCTTAATAATTGGAAGCATTGATGACAAATAACCAAAGGTCTGCATATGTTCTTGTGAGAAACAAGTTAATGCACCCCAGAACCATAAGTTAAAAGACTTATTTAATGTCTTTTTGCTAATTTTCTTTTCGTTTTCAGCCATTTTTAGATGTCCTCCTCTTCTTCATCATCGTCGTTGGAAGCAGTTGCTGTAGCAGCGCCACCATTACCACTGTTCTTAGCACTAAACATTTCGATTTCATAGAAGATCATTGCGAACAATAATGAAATAACAGTGATTGAAACTAAGTTCAAATGAAGTGAAGCAGCCAAAGTGAAACCAACTAAGAATGGAATGAAGTCAACATTAGTGTTAACAATTTGACGAAGCAAAATAGCAATACCAACACATGGAAGCATAGCACCAACAGTGAACAAGGTCTTCATTGGAATACCGTCCATTGGTAAGGCGTTACGAAGTGCAGTAACGGCTTGTGCACCAAAGTGGGTCATAATTACTGTTGGAATAAATGAAAAGCAAAGGTGTGAAACCCATGGCCAACCGAAGTTAACGCCATAAAGTCTATTTAATTTATTATTTTCAATATCCTTCCAACCAAATGCTTGCCAAATTAAGTTCATAAAGGCAACAGCGTAGAACAATACTGAACCAACAGTACCTACCAAAGTACCAAGTGATTTAGCCAAGTTAGCAGCATCACCGCTGAATGGGTTTAAACCACGTGAACTAATAGCAACCATTGCTAATGGGATACCAATGTAAGAAATAGCACGAACATCGGCAGCAACAGTACCACCTGGGGTAACTAAAGCGATGTAAACAAGTTGTGTTGCAGCACCACAAGCGATACCCAATGGAACGTTACCTAAGATCAAACCACAAATAAGACCACCGACTAATGGACGACCAATGGTATAGTTACCAACGGCTTGACCAGCCATACACGAGTTAGAACATAAACATGCGAACAGCCCTAAAAGACAGGCTTGAAACCAACTAATTGTCATTTTTATTCCCTCTTTTTTATTTACTCAAAAGCTAACAATTAATAGCCGAACTTACCCTTGTACTTGTCCCAGTAACCAATTTGCTTATCTGGAAGTAATGCAAAGTGAATCTTGTAGCCTTTCTCAGCCATAGCTTCAAAGGCATCGCCTTCTTCTTGAGTAAATGATTGGTTATCGCCAAGCTTAATAGCACCTGGACGATCGTTACCTGGTCCAACAACAACTTCCTTAACATCACTAGGAACAAACCCCCAGTCAACCAAGATGGTCTTCATATCAAGTGGGTTCTTAGTAATCAAAAAGTAACGAGTGTTTGAAGCTAAAACTTTATCCTTAACTTTATTGAAGTGATCCATGGTCCAAACAAAGCATTTCTTACCTTGACCTTCAGCAGCTGATTTATAAGCTTCTCTTAAAACTGAATTGTTATGTGCCTTGTCATTAACGGCGATAATACCGTCACAAGGAACTTCCTTAGCCCAACGAGTGGTAATTAAACCGTGAATCATACGGTCATCAATTCTAACAAGTGATACAGTCATTTTTTAAACCTCCAATAAATTAAATATCATCATCGTCATCATCAGAAGAATCTGATGGGATTTCATATTGTTGAACAGCAGTTTTTGCTTCACTTAATGCAGAAGCTGCAATTGACTCTTTGTCCATTGTGTCCAAAGATACAGTTGCGGTTAATGCCATAGTGAAATTCATTCCTCCAAGAACTACTGCACGATCTAAATAACCACGTTCTGAGAAAACATTTAAGAAAGTAGTTAATGGACTACCACCAATAATGTCAGCTAAAACAACAAATTCATCGTCGTCTTTAAACTGATGTTGGTTAAGAAATTCTTCAACCTCTTTCTTGAAGTCATCAGCTGATTTGCCGTTATGTAAACATAAAGCAAATACTCGATCGTTTGCATCCCCAGCAAACATTTCTAGAGATGTTTTAACGCCTTCGGCAAATCTACCGTGAGAGACCATGATTAAATACTTCATATCGTTTACTCCTCTCTTCAACTTACAAGGATAATTTATCATTTTTGTAAACACTTACATAGTGTCAAATGTAATCGGTTTCACATCTAAAAATATGACAAATGTCACATCTTTCTTAACTAAATTAAAAAATTCCCGTAATATTTATTTAGTAATAACGTTTCCTACCTAAATAAGGATGATTAATTATGAAAATAAAGAAACATCATTTGTTAACTATAAATAAACTATTAATTGAAGCAGCTGTAGCAATCGGATTTACACTGATTATTTGGCTGATTTATGTATCAGTATCAGTTGCAAATAATAAGGTTCAAATAGGTTCTAGCTATATGACAATGAATAATGAATTTTATCCTCTCCTAAATGAGCAGGTTGCCAATTATGTTGAAGAACGAAAAGGGCTTTTATACAGTCGCGATCCTGCATTGAGCGTAAACAAGCAAGTTGATGAAATTCACTCTTTTGTTAATAAACAAGTTAATGCAATTATTCTTAATCCAGTTGACGGAAAATCTCCCAAGCTCAATAAAGCTATAGCAGCTGCCCATAAAGAAGGCACTAAAATTGTCATTGTCGATTCACCTGTTAAAACTAAACAAGTCGATTGCACCATCTTATCTGACAATTACAAAGCCGGACAATTATGTGCTAAGACCTTAATGAGTAAAAAAAAGGAGGCCAAGATTTTACTCTTAACCCACCCTACAGCACTTTCAGCAGTCGATCGGATTAATGGTTTTACTGATACCATAAAAAAATCCCACAATCACAATTATCAGATAGTGGGAAGAATTAGCACATTTGGTCAGTCTGAGTATTCCTATCCTCGAGTTAAGAAATTCATACAAAATGGGAATAAATTCGATACTATTATGGCCTTAAATGATCGGACTGCTGTTGGTGCACTTGCTGCAATTGATACAGAACATCAGACTGGAAAAATAAAAGTTTACAGCGTAGATGGTTCAAAAGATATGAAGAAAATGCTAGGCGTTAACAAGAGTGCTCAAGCAACAGTGGCTCAGTTTCCGATAGAAATGGGAAATTTAGCAGCAAAAGTAGCTTATAAATTAATCGATGGGAAGAAAGTACCTAAAAAGATCATTTTGCCTGTTAAAATAATTACAACTAAAAACTTAAATTATTACAACACTTCAGGGTGGCAATAATGACACAAAGAAATTTAAATCGACTATCCAATTTAATGCTATGGCTCAATTTTGCAGCTATTTTAAGCATTGCAACCCAAATTTTATTTATCAGTCAATATATCAATCAAAATCAATTATCTTATCAATTTTTGACTAGACTCAAAAGGATCCCCGCTTCACCCACTTCTATTTTCTGGCAGTGTACTGTCTTTTCATTAGCATTAATCTTCTTAATTACTATTCGACATCAATACCATTTTTCTAAAAAGACTAACAATTTATTTGTAATTCTAGAATTTATAGCTGCAGTATGTACATTTTACGCAGTTAGAATGAATTATAACGGGATGTTTTTACTAGTATTCGTTGATTTTTTTATGACTACTCCCGATATTTCTTCTAATGCTTATTACAGATTTTGGACTATTGTCGGTGGTTTACTTGTTTTACTATTTTCTGTTTCAAGCTATTCAATAATTGGCAGTGTGTTCAAAATGCCGGCTCTGACAACATACATTTCATTTATTCCAACCAAAATAGCCTCTTTCCTAGTCTTATTAAATAATGTTTTTACTGCTTTCAACCTTATTTTATTTATTTCAATTATGATTGGCTATGCCGTACATATTGCAAACCGAGAACACGAAATCCAACTTCGTTTATCTGAAATGTCTAAAAGTAACCAAGAACTTAAAAACTATGCTGCTCTTTCAGAAAAAATCGCACAGGATCGTGAGCGTAAACGAATTGCTCGTGATATTCATGATACGGTTGGTCACGCTCTAACCGGTATTGCCGCAGGTATTGATGCTGTAATGGTATTAATCGATATTGACCCGGAAGCAGCGAAAAAACAACTATCCAAGGTTTCAAGTGCCGTAAAGCAAGGCTTAGTTGATATTAGAAAAACACTTAATCAGATTAGACCTGATGCTTTACAAAATTACACTTTAGAGGCTTCTCTTAAAAAAATGCTTCAAGAGTATAGTGACATTTCACATTTAAAAATTAACTTTAATTATCAATGGGGAAATGTTGACTTTGAGAAGACTACAGAATTAGTTATTTTTAGAGTCATTGAAGAAACGGTTACTAATGCTTTGAGACATGGCCATGCATCAGCAATTGATGTTAAATGCCAAATTGTAAATAACAATTATCAAATAAAAATTAGTAATAATGGTTCAACTACTAATAAATTGACGCCCGGATATGGCTTAACTCAAATGAAAGAAAGAGTCGCAATTATCAATGGTACAATGAAGATAATTACCAGTCCCGTTTTTACGATAATCGTAAATATTCCACGAAAGGATTAATTCCCTATGATTAAAATAATAGTTGCGGATGATCAGCAATTAATTTGCGATTCATTAAAAATTGTTCTAAATACTCAAGAAGACTTTGAAGTTATAGATACAGTTCAAAATGGCAAAGAAGCTTTAGAATCAATTGCTAAAAATAAACCTGACATTATTCTTATGGATGTAAGAATGCCCGTTATGGATGGAACTGTCTGCACTAAATATGTCAAAGAAAAGTATCCAGATGTAAAAGTAATAATTCTAACCACTTTTGACGATGATGATTTTATCTTTAGTGCCCTTAAATATGGTGCTTCAGGTTATTTGTTAAAAGGTGGTTCACCACAAGATATTTTCCAAGCAATTCGCACAGTTTACGCTGGTGGAGCTATGATTAATCCAAATATCACCGAAAAAGTATTTAAACTCTTTTCAAAAATGGCGCAAACCAATTATTCAATTTCAGTTGATCAAACAGAAATTCAAAATCTTTCTCACAGTGAATGGTTAATAATCCAACAGGTTGGTTTTGGACTTTCTAACAAGGAAATTGCTGCTAAGCTTTTCCTTTCCGAAGGAACTGTCCGTAACTATATTTCAAAAATTCTCGACAAGTTACAATTACGTGATCGAACCCAATTAGCCATCTGGGCTGTTCAATCCGGTACTACAAGTAAAGATTTAGGTTCAAAAGATGAAGATTAAAAAGGGGTATTGGATACCTTCACTAATTTTACTAATTATTCTTTTGGTTGGATTGAGTAAATCAATCTATGACAGTCTGCATCCTACGTTAACTATAGGTATTTACACAGGAAGCAGTTGGGATGTACCAAATAGTCGTCAATACCGTATGATTAACTACATCACAAAAAAGTTTAAAAAGGATTATCCCAATGTAAAAGTTGCTTATGAAAGTGGTATTCTAAAAAGCGACTACATCAACTGGTTAAGTGAAAAAATCGTTAATGGACAAGCACCTGATGTAATGATCATTCCACAAGAAAATTTCAATGTTTTTGCTAGTGAAGGTGCTTTTAAAAACATAACTAATTATGTTAAACGTGAAAATATTGGACATAAATTTTATAGTGGTGCTCTGGCTGCTGGACAATACAACAATAAACAATATGCTCTACCATATGAAACCAATCCTACTATTTTATTGGCAAATCAAAAACTTCTAAAACAAAATGGTCTAACTGATCTTAATAAAGTTCAAAATGTAAATTACTTTAGGAATTTATGTCATCAAATTAGTATAAAGAAAAATCAATATGGTATCACGTCCAACTATAACTGGTATGATGCACAATTAGCTTATGGAAGTAAATTATTTGAGGGTGATAATCATGCTTTAGATCTAGAAACACCTAAAGTAAGAGCCGGCTTTAATTTAATTGAAGATTTAAATAATGATTCTCAATTGCATAATGTTACTAGTAACATGTTTGACCAAGGTAGCGTTGCTTTTATGCCGCTAAATTTTGCTCAATATAGAACCCATACTTCCTACCCTTACTATGTAACCCAAAATAGTAATTTTGCAATTAAAACCCTAAAGATGCCTGGAAAAAAGTCTACTCCAGCTTCAACTACCTGTTTTGCAATCTCAAGTCAAAGTAGAAAAACTGAAATTGCATGGAAGTTCATTAAATTAGTATGTAGTGATAAGCAGGTTCAGCAAAAACTAATACAAAATCATTGGGGATGCTCAGTTATGCCTAGTGTTATCAAGACCAAAGAAACTGCTAGAATTTTAGCTCGTGATGAGTCATTTAAAGACAGTATTTCTACAACTCAATTAGATGCTATTTTAAAAGATGAGACTGTCGAGCCAAAATTCAAAAATTATTATACAGTCCTAGCACGCCTAGACTATCAGATTGAAACAGCATTGAACAATGGAGATTTAGCTTCACAGCTCTTCAACATTCAACTTAATATTAATAAGCGAATTCAGTAAAAGGATGTCATTTTTAATGGAATCCTTTTTTATGTTATTACATATTGATAAATATTTTTCGTTGGATTACTATATAGGTGTAAACATTATGTCATTACATATTATGAAAGAAGAAAAACTATGAAATACACACTTGATGATTTTGCACGCTTAATTGACCATACTAATTTACACGCTGATGCAACCCATGCGGATATGAAGAAATTGTGTGATGAAGCAAAAAAGTATCACTTCAAAATGGTAGCCATCAATCAAGTTCAATCAGCTTTCTGCTCTAAACAATTGGCGGGAACAGACATTGATACTGGTGCAGCTATTGCCTTCCCTCTTGGTCAACAATCAATTGCTTCAAAGGTCTTCGACACTAAAGACGCTATTAAAAATGGAGCAAATGAAATTGACTACGTAATTAACATTACTGAATTAAAGGCCAAGAATTACGACTACATTAAAGATGAAATGACTCAAATGGTCGATGTTTGCCATGAACACCATATTCCTTGCAAAGTTATTTTCGAAAATTGCTATTTAACTAAAGATGAAATCAAGAAAATGGCTGAAATTGCCAAAGAAGTAAAACCTAATTTTATTAAAACGTCAACTGGTTTTGGCACTAGTGGAGCCAAAGTCGAAGATGTAAAGCTAATGAAGTCTGTGGTTGGTGATACTGTTCAAGTTAAGGCTGCTGGTGGTATTAGAAATTCAGATGACTTTTTAGCCATGGTTAGAGCTGGAGCAACTAGAATTGGCTGCAGTGCTGGTGTTAAAATTATTGAAGCACTTAAACAAAGAATGAAAGATGATGGAGTTACATCTATCGATATCAAGACTGAATATTAATTAAGAAAGGTGATTGTTTTTGCCCTCTCCTAAATATCTAGAAATTCAAAATTTACTATTACAACGTATTAAAAATGGAGATTATCAAGAGGGACAGTTGATTCCAAAAGAAGTTGACTTAGCAGAGCAACTAAATGTTAGTCGCCCAACTGTACGTCATGCAATTCGTAATTTAGTACAAGCAGGATACTTAGAACGAAGAAAAAAACGTGGAACGATTGTTACTCAGACAAAAATTAAACAACAATTTACCCATGTAATCGAAAGCTACAATACCGAAATTCAAAATAATGGCCTTGTTGCAAAAACTCAAGTGCTGAATTTTAGTACAGAAAAAGCAAATGATGAAGTTGCCGAGGCATTAACTATTAAACCTAATACTGAAGTATATAAATTAGTTCGGTTACGTTCTGCTGATAATAAGCCTGTTGTTTTCGTAATAACTTATCTACCAATTGCACAATTACCAGACTTACAAAAAATCGACTTTACTCATCATTCTTTGTATTCAGAATTAGCCAAAGCTGGGCTTGAAATTACCCATGTAAGTCGAAAAATTGAAGTTCATCCTGCAACGGAAGAAGAAGCCCAACTATTAGAGACTGATATTAAAGCACCAATATTTTATTTTCATACCATCGGTTTTACTAAAGATCACAGAGCATTAGAATACTCTATTGCTAGTTATCGTGGTGATTTAAACTACTTCATGGTAGAGATTGATAAACACTAATTAATAAAGGCTAGATTTCAACTTTTTGTCGAAATCTAGCCTTTTTCTACAATCACATCTAAGAAATGCTTATTATTTCAGATCTTCTTGTGATGCTAATGCTGTAATTGAACTACCTTTACCATATACTGATTCCCAATCACTCTTGAAATCGTCAACAGCTTTCTCAATTGCAGGCATCCCTAAGCCATCGGCCATTACATCGGGGCCCATAGTAACTGCTTGTGCGCCATTTCTAATAGCGTTATTCACTTCTTCTACATTATGGAAACTTGCTGCCAAAATTTTACTATTGCTATGATCACGTTCAATTTGGTTGGCCACGTTTCTAATAAATGCAACAGCATCAATATTCATATTACGCATTCTATTGTAGTAAGGTGCAATATAATCAGCTCCACAAGCCATTGCCATATATGCTTGAAATTCTGTGTATACACCAGTCGCTGTAATTCTTTTACCTTCATTCTTTAAAGTTTTAATTGCTGCTAATCCTTCTTCCGTAGCAGGAATCTTAACATAGATATCTTTATCAATTTTATCCCAGATAGTATAAGCATCTTGAATGACTTCATCTCTGGTCTTGCCAACAGCTTGAACATGAAGTTTAGCATCTGGTCCAATAATTTGACGAATTTCTTTCATATGATTAAAGAAGTCTATTTTTCCCTCTTTTTTAACGATAGTTGGGTTAGTAGTTATACCAGCCAAGTTAATTACATCAACATATTTCTTAATTGCAGCAATGTTTGCAGTATCTAATAAAATTTCCATAATATACCTCGATACTTTTACTCTTCTGACACCTTAAATATAGCACGTGACTCTAACTAAGACATTAGTTTAAAAAAATAATTTATTGAAATATGCCCTCAAATCTAACATCACAAATATCTGTCATTCTAAAAAATCGATTATAGTTTACGTTTAATTTGCATATAGAAGTCGCTTTCACTTTATTTGTGATAACATGTTTATTAAATAAAAAGCGTTATTTATAATGAAGAATTATAGAAGATATAGATTTAAGACACCATAATACACAAGAAAGGATTGTGGCTGGGCTAATAGACTGCCTGGAGGCAAAGCCTTTTAGAGAACTTGAAAATAAAGATATTTATAACAAAGCTGGCATTACCTATCGAACATTTTTTAGATATTATTCCGATAAAAATGAGCTGCTAAATGACCTGGAAAAGAGTCTAATCAATGGATTGCAATCAGCCTTGATAAAAGATAGAAATAGCTTAATTGGCTTAAAACATGAGCCTGATCCAGATGACATTTTGACTTTGGCCGATCCGGCCTTCAGACATACGCTACTCTTTTGCGATAAATACAAACGTAACTTACGAGCACTAGTATCAAAAAATGACGATATTCTATTTGTTCGCAAAATACAAAACGTTGCGGAAAAAGATTTGTTAAACGAGATTGAACTTCATAGGACTACTTCATTAACATATGATCCATACTGGTGTCTACACTCTGCACTTTCCCACCAGCCTGGCCTTATAAAAGAAGTAATCTATGGCAATATCAACATCATTGATAAATTAGTACAAATTGCTCATACATGTTTTCCAAATAATTCAGTTTTCAAAATTAGAACACACATTCAACTGATATGTATGATAATTAATATAAAAAATACTAATAAATTCAGTGATTCAGATTCATCAATCTCAGCGTTCTCGAAGGTAACTCAAGATTTTCTAAAAACCCTAAAATGACCTCCAAAGAATATTAGCATTTCTAATTCATGTCATTCAGTATACGCAAAAAAGGACGATTTCCACTAAGGAATCGCCTTTTTTATTATAAATATATTTATTTGTAATTCTCTTGAGTTAGATAAAAAATTGACGTCGTGAAGACTTTAAGCCATTGTTTGCTATATTTACATTTCTCACGAGTTAAATGAAGATTTTAAACAAAACATTTGTTTTCTACTCATAAAATTATATCAAAAGATATCAACTAAGAATAGTAGTTTCAAGTAGAAATTTATCAATCTTATTTTTGATGTTTTTTATTAAAGTCTCTAATAAATTGTTTCAACTCATCATCAGGTTTAAACTCACAACGCTTTATCTCACTACTAAACAAAAATTCATTAAATGGTGGAAGGCCCCAACGTGGATTACTGTATAAGATTGCTTCAATCTTAGCAACAATGCCTATCGGTATAAATATGGTAACCATATTACTGCTTCTTAGATGTCCTGTTTTATAATCCGTGTCATACCACATTAAAGTTAGGCTGTTTCCTTCTCCAGTATGATAAGGCTCATCTGCAAAGCCTTCGTAGACTTTACCATCATTCGTAGTAATTCTAGCTTTTTGACCTAGAATACTATATTTGTGTTGTGTAATTTCATCTGAATCTATAAATCGAGATTCGACTACTTTGCCACTTAATCTATATTTAGTGAATATCGGCATAGTACTATTCCTGTTTCTATATTTAAATTAATAATTACCATAGCGTTTTGCAGTAGCTCTTGAACGATAGAAATAAATGTATCCTCCGCCTTGTTGGAAATATAGTGCTTTATGATGATGACAACTTACTACACGGAAAGTTGTATCACTACCACCCTTTGCAAAAAGAATGATCATTGACTTTCCTTTATAACGAACAAGATTATGTTTGCTTACTCCTTCAGTGACATCTTTATAGCCACCATGATAAAAATTAGTGTAAGTCTTACCCACTACATTTCCACCTACAGAGTTGGCAGTAATTTTCATTTTGTCATGCTTATTCGCATACCACGTTCCTCGAAATCTCTTAGGAATATATGCTCTCTTTAGTGAACTGGCTTGTACAGTCTGACTTTCTATTTGATTCTTACCATGAAAGGATGATAGTCCTCCTGCAAATACTAATAAAAGAGCTAAACTGATAAGAATATAGTTAAGATTATTTTTCTTCATTATCTGCCTCATTAAATTTGGTAAAAATTATTTAGCTAATTTATTTATTGCATCCATAAGTTCCGAATTGTGTTTAACATAGCTAAGTTTTTGTACTTGCGCTATAAACTCAAATTTTTCATCGTCAGAGAGACAATCTATATTTTCCCTTAATACATCCCTTGTTGATGATATAAAAGGATCTTTAGCATCAGTAACAGGAACTTCTTTATTAACACTTTTAGCAAGCGCTTGCGTTAATTCAATAGCATCATATTCATAAATTATCTCTGCTAATTTATCTTCAATATCTATTAACAAAACATAAGGTACACTACTATGTTTATTCATAACCGGTTATCTTAAACACTTTCTTATTGTATCCATTTAAATAATCAATAATAACCATATTTTATTTATCAGACTTATTAGTTCTATTATCGTAAAAAAAGCATTTCAACTCAATGTTCATACCATGTAAAAAGCCCTTAGGTTATTGCTAAGAGCTTCTACTTACTTTGTTCTATACCTTTGTCATTTCTTAAAACTACCTAATAATGCCAACCTAATTTAAACCAAGAATAATCGTTATGACGTTTTGATACAGTCCAGGTCCCTCTATAGCCAGGAATCTTTAAATACCAACCAAAATCGGTGCCAACTTGCATCAGTTTAACTGTAAGCTTTTTGTCAGCACATTCTGTAGGACCTAAAGTGCTTTTATAGGTAGGTATTCTTTCATGAATTTTTTAATTCGTACAGTTTTAGTGAGAGTTACTTTCCTGTAACCGTGGTTGACTGCAGTTTTTTTACTAATAGCCTGAACAGTCTGGATAGGAACTATTGCGGTAGAAAAAGTTCCAGCAAGCATCACAGAAGCTAATACGGTAATTAAAAATCTATGTTTCATTTTCTTGATTCTCCCAATTTATTTACTCAAAGTTACAGAGCTTGGATGAAGAGTAATAACTTTATTTGATGAGAAATCCGAGGTCATGATGTAAAGCGAATCTGCTATTTTACTTGTATTTTCAGATGGCGTTGTGAGCATGAAGACGGTACTGGAAAAGACATATCTCAAAGCTCATTTTCAACGCTGTCTGGTACATGTCATGCGCAATATCTGCGCTAAAGTACGCGTAGATGATCGCTAAACGATCATGAATGAATTCAAGCAAATTCATCAACAGCAAAATAAAGAAGCTGCGATCAAAGTCTTGCATGCCTTCTATGACAAGTGGAACAGAGCGTACAACTATGTCATCAGAAATCTCAAAGAGATTGAACCTGATCTGCTGGTCTTTTACAGCTATCCTAAGCAGATCAGGGCTTCAATTTACTCCACCAATATGATCGAATCCTTTAACAACGTTATCAAGCGTAAAGCTAAACCTAAAGCAGAGTTTCCAACTGAGCAGTCGCTAGATACTTTTATTGGCATTCAAGCAATGAACTACAACGAACGCTATTTCAATCGAATCCACAAAGGCTTTGGTCAGGTTCAGGATACATTAGAATCCTACTTTGATTAAATAAAAGATTAAAAAATCAATCTACGAGAAAAATCTATTTACACAAAAGATTTGACAGTTTCATTTTTTCAGACACTTTTCTTCTTATAAATGACATTTGTCACTTTATTTTAATAATGTTTTTTATATAATGAAAACTGCAGCGATCTATGAAAGCACTTACAAAACTCATATTTTATAATTTTATCAACTAGGAGGTATTTATGAGTCATAAATTTAATAATTACGGTTTAGTAACATCCCTTGCTGCAGCAACATTGCTCAGCTTATGTTTAACATCAAATGGTAATGTTAAAGCAGATACGCAGTCGCCAGTTAATATTGAGCAAAAAAATAAATCTGCTGAATTAATCAAGCAGAATTCTGACATTTCCGCCAGCGCACAACAACACAACAAAAATGCTAATGGGAAAACTGAAGATACATCTACTCAATCTACATCAACAGACTTACAAAATACTAATGGAAAAACTGAAGATACGTCTACTCAATCTACATCAACAGACTTACAAAATACTAATACGCAAAAAAGCTTCAAGAATCAATCACAAGAACCAGAATCTTCCACTAAAGCTGGAGAAGTAAAGACATTAAAGGACTTTACTTTCTCACAAAACGGTAAGTGGTCTGAACAAAAAGATGGCATTCATAGTGATGCCAGAGGTCAAGGTGACAGCTTTGCATATACTAAGGTTAAGGGAGATAACTTTATGTATTCTGCAGATGTCGTCTTCCAAACTAATCAAGGTGCCGCTGCAATAACTTTCAGGGGTAATAATGATCCTAATAATAAAGATGGTTATGCTGTAAATGTTGATGCCTCTAGCCATAAGGCTAAATTCTGGCGCTGGCATGACAACAAGGATTATCAATTAATCGATGAACGTGATGTTAAGCAAACTGCTGACAACACTTATAACTTAAAAGTCGTTGCTAATGGTCATTGGCTTGAATACTTTGTTAATGATGTTTTAGTGGCAAGTAATGGTGATTATACTCTTCAAAAGGGTGATAAAGGTCAGCCTTCAGTAACAAACAATGGCTACTTTGGTTTACTCAATTGGAACAGTAATGTCATTTTTAAGAATGTTAAATATACAAAGCTTGATCAATCATTTACTCCTTTAGTATCGGATATCACTGTTACTTCAGATAAGGGTAAGGTTGAGGAGAAAGGTCAGTTTTCACCTGAACAACCAATTTATATTCAGTACGTAGATAACGATGCTTCAACTGTTAATTTGAAGGTTAAAACTGATTCTCCTAAGGCTAAAGTAGTTGCTTATGATCTTAATAATAATGCATACACTGATTTAAAGAATATTCCAGTTCAGGTTGGAGCAAATTACTTAACAGTGGTCAGTGAAGTAACTGCTTCAGATGGTACTAAGGTTGAATCTGTCTACCGGATTAATGTTCACCGTCTTCATCCAAATGAAAATTATTATAATGAACTTTATCGTGATCAATACCATTTTTCAGTTAAAGAGGGCTGGAGCAATGATCCAAACGGTTTAGTTTACTTTAATGGTAAGTATCATATGTTCTATCAATTCTACGATGATACTATTTGGGGTCCAATGCACTGGGCACACGCTACAAGTAAAGATCTAATCCATTGGAAGAATGAACCAATTGCTTTGTATCCTGATGCAAATGGTGCAATGTTCTCAGGTTCAATCGTTGTTGATAAGGGAAACACTTCTGGCTTGTTTGACAATGATAAAGGTGGACTTGTTGCCTTAGTCACTACCGATGGTAATGGTCAAAGAATTGAACTTGCTTACAGTAGAGATGAAGGTAAGACTTGGAACAAACTTCCTAATTTAGTAGCTGATTGGCAAAAAGATCCATTACAAGTCCAAGATTTCCGTGATCCAAAAGTCTTCCGCTGGAATGATAAATGGTTCATGGTACTTGCTGGTGGTCCACTAAGAATTTATTCATCAACAAATTTACAAAATTGGCAAGTTGAATCTGAATATTCAAATATTAACACTGAATGTCCAGATCTTTATCCAATAAGAGCAAATGATGGCCAACTTAAGTGGGTTCTATCACGTGGCGGACGTTTCTACAAGATTGGTGATTTTAAGGAAATTAATGGCAAGTGGATTTTTATTCCAGATGAAGCTTATAAAGATCAAGACGGCATTATGAATTTTGGTAAAGATTCTTATGCTGCAATGACTTACTACCAACACAGTTTTGGCACGGAAAAAGATCCAACTTTACCTGATATTATCGAAGAAAATTGGATGAACAATTGGGATTATTGTAACCTTGTCGGTAATACTGTTGGTCAAAGCTTTAACGGAACATATAACCTTAACTTAAAAGTTGGTTTAGTCAAAGATGGGGACAAATATCTTCTAACTCAAACACCAATTAAAGCCTATGAAGCTTTACGAGATAATGCTCATAAAGTTGAATATAAAGATGTTACTGTAACACCAAATAACGACTTATTTAAGAACTTTAAAGGCGATTCATACGAAATTGTTTCTACCTTTAGACCATCTAAATCTACTACTAAAGTTGGCTTTAATGTTCGTGTAGGTAAAGGTCAAGCTACAAAAGTTATTTATGATTTAACCACAAATAAGATCTATATTGACCGTAGTAAATCAGGAGTTCAAATTAACAATAAATTTAGTGAGCTTAATGAACAACCAGTTACTCGCAATGCAGATGGCAGTATCAGCTTACATTTATATGTTGACCGTGCTAGTGTCGAAGCATTTACTAAAGGTGATACGGTACTTGGTGCAAATCAAATTTTTCCAGCACCTCAAAGTTTAGGCTTGCAAGTTGTTTCTGAAGGTGGAGATTCTAAAGCTGATATTACTCTTTACCCAATGAAGAGCGTTTGGACAGATAAGCAAAAAGTAAATAAACCTTTAGAAATTGTCCAAGTTTCACCAAAAGAAGTTCGCTTAAACGTTGGTGATTCAACTACATTAACTGCTTATGTCATGCCTGGCAATGTTTCTCAAGCCCTAGATTGGTCAGTTAATGATGAAAGTTTGGCAAGTATCACAAAAGATCCAGAATCAAATTCTTTGAAGATTGTTGCCAAAAAAACTGGAACTTTGACTGTTACAGTTAAATCACATGAAGATCCTTCTTTATCTAAGACATATAAAATTACAATTTTAAAGAATAACTTCAAGACTAATATTAAAAACTTGAAACCATTATCTGGAGATTGGTATATAAATGATAAAGACTTGCATGACGAGAATGTAAGTTCAAATGATTATATTATGAGTCCCACTAAGATTCCATCATCAGAATATGATATAAATCTTGATGTTAAATACCAAAAAGGTTTAGTAAACATCTTCTTTGCATCAGCCAATGAAGATCCAAATGGTGCATATTCACTCCAACTTGGTGGTGATAAGACCTTACGTCTCTTCCGTTTCTATGGAGATACAATTACTACTACCGATTTACCAGCTGCTTTAAATGATGGCAAACTTCACCATGTCGCAATTCATAAGACACAGAAAACTGTTAAGGTTACAGTCGATGGTAAGACTGTAATGGATTACACTTTTAATAAAGTTGATCCTGGTTTCAATGATGCTTATATTGGTTTAGGTTTATGGGATGGCACGGTTGATTTTCAAAACTTGTATGTCAAAACACCAACAAAAAATAGTGATAATTCTTCTTCGATCGATATTAATGATCAAGGAATTCCAAGTATTTCGACTGATGATAATAGTTCTATTATTAAAAAAGCAAGTGAAAATATTCAACCAATTGTTTTTAAGACAAAAATTTTAATGCATAATGCCTTTGTTTACAATGATACTGGTAAGCATATTGTTAAAATAATTTTAAAGGCTGGTTCTGTGCTAAAAGTTGGCAAGATAAAATTTATCAATAATAAGAGATATTATCAGTTAGATAATGATAAATATATTAAGGCTGCTAACATTGATGCATTTGTAAGAAGATTACGTAGAAATGCCTTTGTTTACAATCATATTGGTAAGCATATTAAAAATAGTCTTATCAGAAAAGGTAAAAAAGTTAAAACTTACGGTTCACCAGTTGTAATTAAAGGTATAAAATATTACATTGTTGGTAATAACAGATATATTAAAGCGGTTAACTTTATGTAATTATCTAGAAAAAAGTTCAGTTAAACTCGTAAGAGTTAAATAACCAAGTGCATAGTCTTATTTGATCCTTTCAACTGATTAATTTATCAATGCAATATGCTTAATTGTGGTGCTGGATCATCCGGTGAGGCCGACTAGACGTGTCTACCATGCATGTCCGCTTAACTAAAGTTTGAAAGAATTAAAACTAACCAGAACCCTTATGGGTTCTGATTTTTTATACCTAAATTAGCTTTTTAGCTGTTTCTTTTAGCTTGCTTTGAATGCAATAAGGCAATTGTGCAATGAAACTATTAATCAGCTCATTGGTTTTTAGATGAAACGGTAAAAGTAATCTTTTTGAGGGCTGAAATCAGGTAAACCGATTAATTTAAAAATGAAGAAATTAATGATTTAGTTTCATTTTCAGTTTCGATTTATTCTATACTTTTCATAGATGTAGGATCTCCTTTGTTTTGAGTTCAACACTTAAAGTATAACGTAGTGAGATCCTACGTTTTCATTTTTTGATAAGAAGTGGGATTCATGCTCTCTTGCATAAACCCCATTTCTTAATCTCTATGAATTTTACTTTTTTTCTAAAATAATCTTCATCAAAAGCTGTAGTAAATCTGAGAACCGGAAAGCCTTTATATTTACTTGCCTCAATATCACCAGCTGAAGTATTTTGAAAAATATGTAACCAATAATTACTAAAACTAAAGCGATGTCCACTAGCAGGATATGTTGCTAACTATTTATGTTTGGTAGCATATTTTCCTGAAGCCTAAATTTGAATGGATATCAGCATTTTTTTAAATTCTTGTCTCGACATTGTCTATATCATTCAGTGCCCGAAATACCTTCGGTTTATTAAAAAATATGTGGAGGCCAATAGTCTCCTATGAATTTCCTAGTACTCGATCTGAATTTCTTTTCCCCACTAACACGCAACTCTTTTTTTGATCAATAATTGCCACACCAGCGACTTTTATAATTTTCTTTTTCATACTTAACCCCCCACCTTGTTTTATCCCCTTTCTCCCAATACTTGCTGAATAAGATTGAGAGAAAGAGGATTAAATAAAAAGAACGAGCTGTATATTAACGATTCTTATAATTTACACTTCATTAACAAATTTCATAAAGAACTAAAAGAGTTAGCGCAGTGTCTTTTTTTACAAATTTAACTCATAAGCCAAGCGATCTGGATCTTCTTTATCATTACACTGAATAATTCCGCGATAACTGAAACCATTATGTTCAACTAGAGTTTGCATTGGAACATTTAAGCAATGTGTATCAATCCGGAAGTTTCTAATTCCTGCAGCATACTGCAAGCTGATAATATTTGACATAAAGATTTTGGCTAAACCTTGACCCTGAAAGTTGGAACTAAAACAGATCCGATGAATTGTACAATAAGGATCATTATCATTGCTCCAACTACCATCGATTGTTTGATAAGTGGGTTCAATTCCTGCAATTGCTGCCGCAAAGCCAGCAACCTTATCTCCAGCAATAGAAACATAGCCATTTTGTTTCTCAATATCATCCATAATAACTGATTCATTGGGATAACCGTTTTGCCATTGCGGGCTACCGGATGCTTTTAAAAAATCTTTGGCATCAGCAATAATTCTCATAATCTCTGATAAATCATCTTTTTTAGCTAATCTAGTATATTTTTGCATTACAAATCTCCTATCCTTATCTGTTTATTTCCGCCAAACCATTAAAAATTATTTTTGTCCTATTTCATTATCAATGTCTACATCTTGAATTACAAAACGTTCCCGCTTGTAGAATTCGAGACTGTAAAATCTAAGGGCGTGACTAAGCTATTTAGATTATAGATGTAAGTTTAAGAGGTTTAATTGAATCTTGAAAGCTTTTTTCATTGATAAAATTCAGTATAATAAAGCTTAAGCATATTAAAGGAAGTTGATTAATTAACTATGTTAAAAGAAGAGAAGAAATTTGATCAATTTGGGCAAAAATTATTTATGCAAGGCACTTAAAAGAAAAATGGCCCAATTAAGGGCAGAATGGCAATTACTGAGGGTAAAATTCCGCCTGAAATGTTAAATAAATTGCAACCTGAACTAATGAAAAATCCTAAATGGAAAGTAGTCGAAGGCAGTTTTGATTTTTCAAACTATACTATTGGGATGGTAGTAGGTCTTAATCCAATCAAGCCATTGAGTGAAGGATGGCTAGTTCCTCAATTAGGTCATCCCGGTGTACAACCAGATAAGCATTGGCAGGAATTCTTTATGGAAAAAGTAATGAATTTAATTGACGAAAAAGGTCATATTGATTTGCCATTGTTTACTTGGATTTCAGATAAGAATGATTTGACGAAATCTGCAAAAGATATGTAGTAAAAAAGCCACTTAGAAGGATGAAAGACCTTCTTGGGTGGCCTTTTGCATTTTATTTTAAAAAATTTTATTTACATAATTTCATATAAATATACGATAGAAGAAATTACTTACCATCGTCTGTTTTATGCCATCCCTTACTCCTTCCCTGCATTTATCATATCACTACATTTACACAGAATAATCGTCATTAACCTATAAATTTCGTCATTTGTTTTCATTTAGTTTAATGATAAAGAGCCCTTAGTTTCCTACAACTAAGAGCTTTTACTTTATTCAAATATTGAAGACGACGGGAATTGGACCCATATCTTGCTTATTAAAACCTGTCTTGCCCGTTAGACGACTTATCCTTAGAACCTCCACTTACGTGTAGAAAGCTACTTTATATCTCTTACAGATGCCGAAGCTTCAGGATCACCTCCACACATGTGGAGAAAATCTATCATCGATCCCATCACCATGACCAAGTGTTCGTAATATTTATATCAAATCCTACCAAAACAAAAAAGCCCTAACTGGGACTTTCTTTAAACATCTAATCTCTCAAAGCACGATTGCCAATATCATGGCGGTAGAAGCAATCTGGCAGATCAAGCTTACTCAAATAAGAATACACATTATCCTGCGCCTGGACTAGATTGTCGGCTTCCGAAATTACCATGAACAGACGGCCACCATCACCTATCAGATTATCCAAATTACCTTTCACGTTGGCATAATCGATATAAGTATTAGTGCCGTGAGGCAACTTGCCGATCTTCACATTAGGTGCCGGATGCGTTGGATAGCCTTTGCTGCAAACAACCACGCCTAAGATAGAGCTATCGTTTTCTTCAATTTCAGGCAGCTTTTCATGATTTACCGCTGCATCGATCACTTCTGCAAAATCATTTTTAATTCGAGGTAAGACAACTTGAGTTTCAGGGTCACCCAAGCGAACGTTATATTCAATGACCTTTGGACCATTCTCCGTCATCATTAAACCGATGTACAAAATACCGCAATAATGGTAGTTTCCTTGAACCAATCCATTCATCGTTGGCTTCACGATCTCGTCGATCATTCTTTGACGATCTTCTTTTTTCAGTTGCGGCAAAGGAGAATATGATCCCATACCGCCGGTATTTGGACCCTTGTCGCCATCGCCAACTCGCTTATGGTCTTGCGCCATTGGCAAAATGGTGAACTGATCTTCAGAAACAACCACAAACATTGAATATTCCGGACCAACTAAGCATTCCTCAAGGACGACAGCAGTTTGGCCACCAGCAAACATTTCTCTGATCGTTTCTTCAGCGACGTCTTGGTTCTGAGCAATGGTTACACCTTTACCACCAGCTAAACCATCTTCTTTGATCACCACTGGATAATCGAAGTTCTTCAAACCTGCAATACAAGTTTCAGCACTGGCATAAGTTTCATAGCGAGCCGTTGGAATATTGTATTTGCTCATGAAGCGCAATGCATAATCTTTTGAACCTTCTAGTTGTGCTGCTCTTTGGTTAGGACCAAAAATCTTTTGCCCAGCTTCATTAAACTTGTCAGTAATGCCAGCACAAAGGACATTTTCTGGACCAACAAATGTCCAATCGACCTTTTTATTTTTAGCGAATTCTAACAAGCCATCAAGATCAGTTTCTTCAATTGGCACGGTCTCGACACCGATCGTCTGCATCCCCACATTGCCCGGCGCACAATACACAGTCTTCACATGTGGGCTCTCCTTCAGCTTTTTCGCCACGGCAAACTCGCGTCCACCCGAACCAACAACCAATAAAACTAAATCATCTTTCATCGTTTTCACCAATTAGTGTCTAAAGTGACGGTAACCTGTAAATACCATTGCAACGCCGTACTTGTCTGCCATCTCGATTGAGTCTTTGTCGCGAATGGAGCCACCAGGTTGAACGATCGCCTTAATGCCATGCTTTGCCGCATATTCCACACAATCATTGAATGGGAAGAAGGCATCTGATGCAAGGACTGCGCGGTCATCAATGGCATCCCCAGCATGTTTAATCGCAATTTTAGCGGAATCAATTCTGTTAGGTTGACCCGCACCTACGCCCAACGTTCTTTCATCGTTTGCAACCACAATCGCATTAGACTTGGTATGTTTTACCGCCTTTAAGGCAAACATCATGGTCTTGAGTTGGGCTGCAGTAGGCTCAGCCTTAGTTACAACCTTCCAGTCATCGGTATTTTCAATCAAAGTATCTTGTTCTTGTTGCAAAATACCGCCCATAACTGAAACGACTTCTGGACGAGTCTTCTCATTTTCCTTACTAAAGTCTAATTCAAGCAATCTGACATTCTTTTTCTTTTCCAAAACTGCAAGTGCATCGTCGTCAAAGCCCGGTGCAATGATGATTTCCAAGAAAATCTTGTGCATCTTTTCAGCAGTAGCTAAATCGACTTTTCTGTTCAAAGCGATAACCCCACCGAAGATTGAAACTGAGTCAGCTTCATATGCTCTGTCCCAAGCTTCTTCAAGACTGTCACCGCGGCCGATGCCACATGGGTTCATGTGCTTCATTGCAACAACAGTTGGTTCATCTTGGAATTCACGAATGCAGCGCAGTGCTTCATCAGCATCCTTGATGTTGTTGTAAGAAAGCTTCTTGCCATGCAATTGATGTGCTTGCAAAATCGAGAAACTCTTTGGAATTGCATCTTCGTAAAGCCACGCCTTTTGGTGTGAATTTTCACCATAGCGCATCTTTTCCTTCAGATCATAAGTCAAAGTCAGTTTTTCGGGATCTTCAAGACCAACTTGCTTAGTTAAGTAATTGGCAATAATTGCATCATAAGCGGCAGTTGCTCTAAACACCTTAGCTGCTAGTTTTGCTCTTGTTTCAAGCGTGGTGTTACCATTTTCCGCAATTTCTTTTAAAACTAAATCATAGTCAGCTTTATCGGTTACGACAGTGACATCTTGATAGTTCTTCGAAGCTGCGCGCAATAAACTTGGACCACCAATATCAATGTTTTCGATTGCTTCTTCTCTAGTAACATCTGCCTTTTCGATCGTTTGTTTAAATGGATAAAGGTTAACGCAAACTAAATCGATTGGCTTGATGTTCAATTTCTCTAAAGTTGCCATATGTTCCGGATCGTTTCTTTTAGCAAGAAGTCCGCCGTGAATATATGGGTTCAAAGTCTTCACACGGCCGTCCAAAATCTCAGGGAAATTAGTAACTTCTTCAACGCTGATTGTCTTGATACCAGCTTCATCTAAAGTCTTCTTGGTACCACCGGTAGAAACAATTTCATAGCCATTTTCGGTTAAGCCTTTGGCAAAATCTACCAAGTTGGTCTTATCACTAACGCTGATTAATGCACGTTTCATTTTTAGTTTTCTTCCTTTTCCATTCTTTGACTTAATACTTTTCTTAACGTAGCTGGGAATAATTTGTGTTCTGTCTCATGGACCCTTGCTTCGAGCGTATCAACCGTATCATCTGGATAAATTGGTACTGCCTGTTGAGCAATGATTGGTCCGTGATCTAAATGGGTATCAATAAAGTGGACTGTGACGCCAGTTTCTTTTATCTTGCCTTTTTTATAATCATCAAAAGCTCTTTCGATTGAATTAAGGCCCGGATATTTAGGCAGTAGTGCCGGATGCAAGTTGATGATTGAATTTGGATATTCGTTTAAAATCGTGGGACCAACCACTCTGAGATACCCTGACAAAACAATGAAATCAATTTGATAATCTTGCAAAACTTTTAGCAGACGCTTTTCATAGGCATCTTTGCCACCGCATTCTTTAACGGAAAAAGTTTCGTATGGCACGCCTAATCTTTCAGCTCTCTTAATTACCGGAGCATTCGGATGATTGCAAAACATTAAAGCTTCAATTCCAGGAATCTCGCCAGCTTGAAACTGTTTAGTTAAAGCTTCAAAGTTGGTTCCATTCCCAGAAGCTAAAATAGCAACTCTCATTTTTCTCCTCTATTTGATTACGATCTTTTCTTCCCCTTCGGGGCGTGCAACTAATTGACCAATTTCGTAGAATTTTTCATTCTCGCGATTTAGTTGTTCTTTGACTGCAGCAATGGTTTCTACTGGAACGGCTAAAACTAAACCAACGCCCATATTGAAAGTGTTGTAGCAATCTCGTTCATCTAAATCGCCTAGTTTTTTCAGATAATCAAAAATTGGTAAAACAGGCCACGAACCTTTATTGACCACTGCTTGCAAGTCATTGCCATAAATTCGAGGTAGGTTTTCGATAAAGCCGCCACCAGTAATATGGGCAATGCCGTGAACTAAATGCTTTTTTACTAGTGGCAAAACTGCTTTGACATAGATTCTGGTTGGCGTAAGGAGTGTTTCGCCTACGGTTTTGCCCGCTAATTCTGCTGGTTTGTCGCTTAATGAAACGTCGTGATCTTTGAACAAAATTTTTCTAATTAAACTGAAGCCGTTTGAATGAACGCCACTTGATGGCAAGGCAATTAAATGATCGCCTGCTTTGGCTAAAGAACTAGATAATATGTCCTCTTTTTCAGCGATCCCTGTTGAAAAACCGGCTAAATCGTATTCATGCGGTTCATACATGTCAGGCATTTCGGCAGTTTCACCACCAATTAAGGCAGATTCACTTTGCTTGCATCCCTCAGCCACGCCTTTAACCACATCAGCTAGTTTTTCAGGATCGTTATGTCCGCATGCAATGTAATCTAAGAAAAATAAAGGTTCAGCGCCTTGGGCTAAGACATCGTTAACACACATAGCCACGCAGTCGATACCGACTGTGTCGTTTTTATGCATCTTTTGCGCAATCATCAACTTAGTACCAACGCCATCGGTGCCTGAAACGAGGACTGGATGCTTATAATCTAATTCTTCTAAGTCGAACATCCCGCCAAAACTGCCGATGCCGCCCATCACGCCTTTACGCTTGGTTGCAGCTACCATCGGCTTAATTCGATTGACTAAATCGTAACCAGCAGTGACATCAACACCTGCTTCTTTATAACGATTCATTTTATAAATCCTTTCTTTGTCGCCGTTCTTGAGCATTGAGAGAAGCTAAATAGCCAGCTTCGTAGTCATCCAATTTTGTTGGATATTTGCCATTAAAGTAAGCAACTGTCAGACCCGATGAGTCTCCTCGATCAGGCACATCGATTGCTTTGATCAGGCTATCAACGCTTAAAAAGCCAAGGCTATCAGCGCCGATAATTTTCCGCATCTCTTCTACTGAATAATGAGCTGCCATTAATTCGGCTCTAGTTGAAATATCAATGCCGTAAAAACATGGAAATCTAAATGGAGGACTAGCGATTCTAAGGTGTACTTCTTTAGCACCAGCTTCTTTTAACATTTTGACAATTTGCTTAGAGGTGGTGCCTCTTACGATCGAATCATCAATAACAGCGATCTTTTTACCGGCAACGACACCACGAACAGCTGACAGTTTTAACTTAACACTCTTTTCACGCAAGGCTTGAGTTGGCTGAATGAAGGTTCTGGCAACGTATTGGTTTTTAACCAGACCCATTTCATAAGGCAACCCCAATTCTTCGGCGTAACCAGAAGCAGCTGACAAAGATGAGTTTGGTACGCCAATTACCATGTCGACATCGGCTGGAGCCTCACGAGCTAGCAGCCGCCCCATTCTTTTTCTAGCATTATGAACAGTCACACCATGTATGATTGAATCAGGACGAGCAAAATAGATGTATTCCATTGAGCAGATTGCTAAATGCGTATTTTTAGTAAAATGGTCAATTTTCATCCCATCTCGATCAATGATGATTAATTCACCAGGCTGCACATCACGAACGAACTTGGCACCGATGATGTCAAGTGAACAAGTTTCGCTAGAAACAACGTAGGCGCCATTGTCCAATTTACCAATACATAAGGGACGAATCCCATTAGGATCAAGTGCCGCAATCATGCGATCTTTTTGCAAAAGCAGGAAGGCAAAGCCACCGTGAACTTCATTCAGGCTTTGCTTTAAAGCTGAAATAAAGCCATCTTTGATATGATTACGAATCAAGTGAATCAAGATTTCGGTATCAGATGAGGATTGAAAAATCGCGCCTTGTTTTTCGAGCTTGTTTCGTAAAGACACGGCATTAACTAAATTGCCGTTGTGGGCTAAAGCAACATCACCGTCTAGAAAATGAAAGAGAAATGGTTGTACGTTTTGAATCGAATTACGACCCGTTGTACTGTAGCGAACGTGACCAATGGCACTGTCGCCGACCAATTTTTTTAAATCATTCGGATCAGCAAAAGCATCGGATAAAAGGCCACGATCGCGGTGTTGATACAAATGCTCACCATCGCTTGAGACGATGCCGGCCCCTTCTTGTCCGCGGTGCTGCAGGTTATGCAAACCCAGATATGTTAATTGACTAGCATCAGGAGCGCCGAAAACACCGAAGACGCCACATTCCTCATTTAGGCTTTTGATTTCATTAAACAAGGGATGCACTCCTTCCAAATCTTTTGCAATTCAGCTACATCTTCATTTACTTGATCGTTGGCCAGCGAAATGTTCAATTGCTGATCAGCAGTAACTTGACCAATTTCACTAACGGAATCGCCCATTTCTTGTTCAAATTTTGCCGCATTTGCAGGATCAACTGAAACGATCAAGCGACCTGGAGTCTCACTGAAAAGCAGATTTTTATCAAAATCAAGCTTTACCTTTGCACCAAAGTCTGTATCAAAAAGTGTTTCAGCTAAGGAAACGCCTAAGCCACCTTCGCTTAGATCGTGGGCACTTTTGACTAAGCCGTTAGCCATTAATGCTTGCAATTTGTAAAGATATTGCTTTATCTCTGGCAAGTTTGGCGCATGTGGCAATCCGCTAATTTCACCAGTGATCATCTTTTGCAATTCTGAGCCGGCAAAATCATCGTCTGTTTTACCAACGAGATAAATCTTGTCGCCTGCTTTTTGCATGTGCATTGGAATGACGTGATCATAATCCTTGATTAAACCAACCATTCCAATCATTGGTGATGGATAAATTGCCTTGCCATTATTTTCGTTATAAAGAGAGACATTTCCTGAAACAACCGGTGTTTCTAAGATTTCACATGCATCGGCAATCCCTTGACAAGATTGATGCAATTCCCAGAAAATTTCTGGATCATTAGGGTCACCATAGTTAAGACAGTCAGTAATTGCTAAAGGTTGGGCACCACTAGCCACGATATTTGTTGCACTTTCAAGGACAGTTCTTTGACCACCAACTTTTGGATCAAGATAGACAAAGCGTCCATTAGTATCAGTAGTCATCGCAATTGCCTTCTTAGTATGGCGCACTCGCAAGACGCCGCTATCTGAACCAGGGCCTACAATCGTATCCGTTCGAACCTGTGAATCATATTGTTGCGTTACAAATTGATCGTTAGCAATGGTTGGCTGGTTCAAAAGATCTTTTAAAGTTTGACCGGCACTTTCAATATTTGGTTGCCAATTTTCACTTTGCTCAGCATCAATGATTCTTTGTGGTTTCTTTTCTGCGCTTTTTTCTTCAAGGACTTTTTCAGTTAAAGTTACCACTGGAATATCACATACCACTTGATCATCGTGATGAAGCACGTATCTACCATCATCAGTAATGCGACCAATAGTTACAGCGTCAAGATTAAATTCATCGAAGATCTTTTTAACGTCCTCTTCATGGCCCTTCTTTACACAAAGGAGCATTCTTTCTTGCGATTCACTAAGCATAATCTCGTAAGCAGACATGTTAGGTTCACGTTGAGGTACCAAGTTAAGGTTAAGATCCATCCCGGATTTGCCTTCAGTAGCCATTTCAGCACTTGAAGAAACAATTCCGGCTGCACCCATGTCTTGGATACCAACAAGCCATTCACGGTGATGCAAAATCAATTCCAAGCAAGCTTCCATCAAAAGCTTTTCCATAAATGGATCACCGACTTGAACGGCTGAACGTTGGGTCGCATGTTCTTCAGAGAAGTCAGCTGAAGCAAAAGTAGCACCGTGGATACCGTCACGACCGGTTTTAGCACCAACGTACATTACGGCATTGCCAACACCGGTGGCATCCCCGTGTTCCATATCCTTGATATCCATAATGCCGACATTCATCGCATTTAATAAAATGTTGCCGTTGTAACAAGGATCAAATGTAGTTTCGCCACCTAAGTTAGGAATTCCCATGCAATTGCCGTAGTCGCCGACGCCTTTGATGGTTTCTTCCATCTTGTAGCGCATTGTTGGATTATCTTTTAATTCACCAAAGTGCAAAGAATCAAGGATTGCAACGGGGCGAGCGCCCATACTGAAAACATCTCTTAAAATACCGCCAACACCAGTGGCTGCCCCTTGGTAAGGTTCAACTGTAGTTGGGTGGTTGTGACTTTCAGCCTTAAATACAACTGCTTGACCATCATCAATATCAACTACACCAGCACCTTCACCTGGACCTTGAACAACGCGCTTGCCCTTGGTTGGGAAAAGCTTCAAAACTGGCTTAGATTTTTTGTAAGAACAGTGTTCACTCCACATTGCGGAGAACAAGCCGATTTCTGTGTAGTTGGGCAAGCGATGAAGCAAATGATCGCAAATATAGTCATATTCACGTTCTGATAAACTCCAATCAAGGTAAGGTTTCTTTTCTTTGATTTCTTCTGGTGTCATCGCTTGTTTCATGCTTGAACTCCTGCTTTCAAAAGTGACTTAAATAAAGGCAATCCATCTGTTCCGCCGAGAATTTCTTCAACGGCTCTTTCAGGGTGAGGCATCATGCCCAAGACATTGCCTTCTTTGTTACAGATACCAGCAATATCATGAAGACTACCGTTAGGATTTTCACCATGATATCTAAAGACAACTTGATGATTATTTTCTAATTCTTCAAGCACATCTTCGTCTGCGTAATAGCTGCCTTCACCGTGAGCAATTGGAATACGGATAAGTTCCTTGTCTTTATATTCGGTGGTAAATGGCGTATGTGTATTTTCAACTTCTAGCGTTACGGTTTTGCACACGAATTGAAGACTATCGTTTTTCTTAAGTGCTCCAGGTAGAAGTCCCATTTCTGTTAAAATTTGGAAACCATTGCAGACACCTAATACTAACTTTCCTTCATCTGCCATCTTTTTAACTGCTGGGATGATATTTGAAAAACGAGCGATTGCACCAGTTCTTAAGTAGTCGCCGTAAGAAAAGCCACCTGGTAAAACAACTGCGTCAAAGCCATCTAGGCTTTTTTCTTTGTAAGAAACGTATTCGACATCTGCTTTGCAAACAGTGCGAAAAGCTTCGTACATGTCGATATCGCAGTTAGAACCTGGAAAAACGATTACTGCAATTTTCATGCGTTTTCCTCCAAAACTTTGATCTTGTAAGTTTCCATGTTGAAGTTAACCAATAACGCTTCAGCGATATCCTTCACATCAGCCTTAACTTTATCTAAGTCATCTTCATCAACAGTTACATCGAAGAACTTACCAACAACGATTTTTTTGACTTCGTCATGACCAAGGGAATTAACTGAATCGGTGATTGCAGCTCCTTGTGGATCAAAAACTGAAGGTTTGTAGGTTACGTAAATACGGACAGTAGTCATTTAGATCTCCTTAAGTGCTTCTTGAATGCGGGCTAAGTCTTGTTCATAAACAGTGGTTAAATCGCCGATGTCTCTACGGTAGACATCTTTATCCATATGCTTCTTGGTCTTTTTATCCCAAAGACGGCAGTTATCTGGTGAAAATTCATCTGCAAGGATGATATTTCCATCTGCATCTTTACCAAATTCAAGTTTGAAATCGACTAATTCCATTCCAGCCTTATCAAAAAGCGGAATCAAAAGCTTGTTAACTTGACGAGACAATTCCCAGATCTTCTTTTGCTCTTCAGCGGTCGCAATATGTAATGCAATCGCATCAGATTCGTTCATGATTGGGTCGTCGAGTTCATCACTCTTATAAAAAAGTTCTTCGACTGGCGTATCGAATTTTTCACCTTCGCCCAAGCCATAACGACTTGAGAAATGGCCAGCTGCAATATTTCTAGTAACAACTTCAAGTGGGAACATGTCGCACTTTTTAACTAATTCTTCAGTGTCTGAGATTTTCTTGATGAAATGAGTTGGAACTCCGTTTTTGGACAAGTATTCAAAAATCAAAGTTGAAATTTCGTTGTTTAAATAGGCTTTGTTCTTAAAGTCATCCTTCTTTTCGCCGTTACCGGCAGTTGCCTGGTCTGTATAAACCACACGTAAAACTTCTGGGTCATCTGTAGACCACATTTCCTTAACTTTACCGGTATACAACAACTTTGCCATTTTATTTTTCTCCTTGGTAAAAACACGAATATTATTGAAGAGTGAATACTGATTTGTTCACTTTTATGTTAACAATATTATCAACTATCGCTTATAATGTCAATATATTATAAAGCACTAAAAATACTATCATGAAGTATTGTTCGTGTTTTAGTGAAAATGATAAATAAAAAGCAGAGCTTTAATAGCTCTGCTTAAACAAGATTAATTTACTTTTGTTTTCCAAATATGGGTGTCATTAATTTCTTGCAACGTTTTTTCAATATCGTCAGTAAGAATTGTAACGTGACCCATTTTACGATTATGACGGATTTCGGCCTTGCCATAGTAGTGAAAATGCCAGTTGCTCTTTTCAGGAATGACTTTTCTTACGCCGGCTACATGTTGACCCAAAACATTCACCATTACCACTTTGGACAACAGCTTAATCTTAGGCAACGGCCAATTGCAAATAGCACGATCATGGATATCAAACTGGTCAAAATTGCAGGCTTCAATCGAATAGTGACCTGAATTATGCGGACGTGGTGCTAGTTCATTGACATAAATATCACCGTTATCCAGAATAAATAGCTCCACACCCAAAATACCGCGCAAATGAATTGCTTCTGCAATTTGCTTAGCAATAGCCTGTGCTTTAGCATAAATTTCTTTTGAAACACGTGCTGGCACAATACTAATATGCAAAATTTCATCGGCATTGTAGTTTTCACTAACTGGGAAAACTGTCACTTCGCCTTTTGCATTTCTTGCGACCATGACAGAAGCTTCAACTTTGAATGGCACCCAGCCTTCAAGAATGCAGTCTCCCGTAGCTAAAATTTCTTTGATATGCGCATTATTTTTCAGATCGGCATCGCTCTTTAAAACTTCTTGGCCGTGGCCATCGTAGCCACCTTCACAGGTTTTAAGGACACAGTTATAGCCGATCTTTTTAATTGCCTCTTTTAGATCCGCCATATTTTTAACGGGCAAATATGGCGCAGTCATACAACTGGCACTACGCAGGAAGTTCTTTTCACGCAGTCGGTGTTTAGTGATATAAAGCAGATTAGTCCCCTGAGGAATTTTCACTTTATCAGCAACATCCTTTAAAGCTTGAAGGTCGACATTTTCAAATTCATACGTTAATACGTCGCTCTCTTTAGCCAGCTCTTCAATTGCCTTAACGTCTGAATATTCAGCCACAATCTGCTTGTCAGCCACCTGACCACAAGGACAGTCTGGCGTTGGATCCAAGGTGATGACTTTCATTCCACCATACTTGGCTGACAAAGCCATCATTTGACCTAGTTGTCCGCCTCCAATGATGCCAATAGTCTTTCCTTGTTCAATAAAATCTGGATCAATCAAGTTCCGCACTGCTTTCTTTTGCTTCATCATGCATCTTTTGGCGATAGTCTTTCAATTGCTGTCTTATTTTTTCGTCACTAATTCCCAAAATTTCTAGTGCAAGAAGTGCCGCGTTGCTTGCACCAGCATTACCAATGGCAGTGGTAGCTACAGGGATACCGGTTGGCATTTGAACAATCGATAAAAGAGAATCCATGCCACCTAATGCCTTAGTTTGACCGGGAACACCAATCACTGGAATCACGGTATTTGCGGCAGTCATGCCAGGCAAATGAGCTGCCATACCGGCACCCGCAATAATTACTTTAGTGCCATTTTTCTCAGCATTTTGGGCAAAATCATACATTTCTTTTGGCATTCTGTGTGCAGAAATAACGTGCTTATCATAACTAACACCAAATTGATCTAAGATTTCGCAAGCATGCTTCATCGTTGACCAATCTGACTTACTACCCATAATTACGCTTACTTCAGCCATTTTTTCTCCTTTAGAATAGTCCTGTAATTTGACCATTATCATCAATATCCATGTTTTCTGCAGCTGGGTGCTTAGCCAAACCTGGCATGGTCATCATGGTACCTGACAAAGCAACGATGAATCCTGCACCAAGCTTAGGAACAAGATCACGAATATGGAAGTCAAAATCGGTTGGGGCACCTAACTTGGTTTGATCATCAGTAAATGAATATTGTGTTTTAGCAATACATACAGGCAAAGTGTTCCAGCCTTGTTTATCAAAAGTTTTAATTTGCTTTTTGGCCTTGTTAGATAAAACTACACGCTTAGCACCATAAATCTTGGTAGCAACTGCAGTTAATTTATCTTCAATCGAGTCAGTACTCTTATACAATTCATGGAAGTCAGCAGGTTGATCTGCAAGTTCGACAACTTCTTTGGCTAAATCTTGCGTACCTTCTCCACCTTTTGCCCAAGCATCAACCTCAATTGCTTTTACACCCATTTCGGCAACGGCATCTTGAATAGTCTTGATTTCGGCTTCAGTGTCGCTAGTGAAATGGTTAATCGCAACAACGATTGGCAAACCATAATTTTGCATGTTTTTAACGTGTCTGCGTAAGTTAGCCATTCCCTTTTCCAAGGCAGGAAGATTTTCTTCAGTCAAATTATTCTTATCGGCACCACCGTTGAGCTTAAGTGCACGACAAGTTGCGACAATTACCACGGCATTTGGCGTCTTGCCTAAAACTGGACGCTTGATATCTAAGAACTTTTCAGCACCGAGATCTGCACCAAAGCCTGATTCAGTAACTGTGTAATCAGAAGTCTTTAAGGCGATTTGAGTAGCTAAAACTGAGTTACAGCCATGAGCAATGTTGGCAAATGGTCCGCCGTGAACAATAGCAGGAGTGTGATCCAAAGTTTGAACTAAGTTAGGCTTAATAGCATCTTTCAATAAAAGTGTAATTGCACCAGTGAAGCCCAATTGATCAACGGTAACAGGCTTCTTGTCATAGGTATAACCAACAACGATGCGACCAATTCTCTTCTTTAAATCGTGCAAGCTCTCAGATAAGCAAAGAATGGCCATCATTTCTGAAGCAGCGGTAATATCAAAGCCGGTTTCTCGAGGAACACCTTGCATGATGCCACCGAGTCCAGTAACCACGTTTCTTAAAGCACGATCGTTAACGTCTTCGACTCTCTTCCAAATGATTCTGCGTGGATCAAGTCCTAAAGCATTGTCGCGCATAATGTAGTTATCGATTAGAGCCGCCAAGGTGTTGTTAGCAGAAGTTAAGGCATGCATGTCACCAGTGAAGTGTAAATTAATGTCTTCCATTGGGACAACTTGGCTATAGCCACCACCTGTTGCACCGCCTTTGATCCCAAAGACTGGTCCCATTGATGGTTCACGCATGGCAATGGTAGTTTGATGGCCTAATTGGTTAAGCGCATCCCCCAAGCCAACTAAAACAGTAGATTTTCCTTCACCAGCAGAAGTTGGGTTAATACCTGTCACCAAAATCAATTTGTGTTTCTTGCCTTCAATTTCCTTAACAGGCAAGTTAATCTTAGCTTTATAGTGACCATATTGTTCAATATCATCACTGGACAAGCCTAACTTTTGGGCAATTTCAGTGATCGGTTGCATTTTGGCTGCATCAGCAATTTCAATGTCAGTTGGCATGATTGTTCCTTTCATATACCGTACAATATTACTTAATACTTATAATATCGTTCTCATTTATTTTTATATTAATACAATACATCACTATATAAGGATTTGCAAAGCTATATTTTACGAACTATATTTTATTTATTCAAAAATAAAAGTCAAATACCTTATGGTACTTGACTTTACTTATAAAAAAGCTCAATCCGCATTTGAGAATTGAGCTAATTTTTATTTATTCATCTTTCTTATCGTCGCTGGCATCCCACACCTTTTTCAAAGCAGGAACCTTACCCAAGTCGGTCATTTCATCCTTGCCAACCACGATCAAGTTGTTAGGGCCTTGAGCCAATTGGTTAAAGCTGTCCAAACTTTGGTTTCTGAAGTAACCTTCGCCAGCCTTTGACAAGGCTTCTTGCATCTTTTGTACACGGTAAGCGTCGGCATCAGCTTGCGTCTTAACTGCCTCAGCGTTGGCCTTAGCAGTAGCAACCAAAGCATCGTTCTTAGCCTTAGTGGTCATTTCAATGGTACGAGCTTCACCTTCGGCCTTAGCAATTGCGGCAGTCTTTTCACGGTCGGCAGTAAGTTGTTTGTCCATGGCACGTTGAATTTCAGCACTTGGTAAAAGTTCATCAACGTTGACACGAACGACCTTGATACCGTAGATATCAGTCAGGTCACCAGTTGCAGTGAAAAGTTGATCGTTAATTTCCTTAGTTGAGCCAAGGGCTGCGTTCAAATCCATACGACCAATAATGTCACGCAAGTGACCACGGATTAATTGCACCATTGATTCAACTGAGTCGGTGTTGTTGTAGAAGTAACGGTATGAATCAGTGACCAAGTAGTTCAAAGTTAAACTAGTAGAAATTTCAGCATTATCTTTGGTAATAATTGAGTACTTAGAAATTTCAAGTGGTTGAAGTGCTAATGGAACTTTGCGAATTCTTTGGAAAAGTGGCCAGACAAAGATAAATCCAGCTTTTACTGTCTTAGAATACTTACCCAAGGTTTCAACCAAACCTTCATTATTTTGTGGAACGATTCTAAAACCACAACAAACATACACAATAACTAAAACAACAATAATGCCAATAATAATTCTTGCTATCATAATTTTTACCTCAAAACTTAGTTGTCTTTCTTTTCATTCTTTTCCGCATCAAGCCTCTTGGCGATATCTCCAAGTAAATCTTCCCTTCCGGTCAATGTGTTCAGGCGCTCGTCAAGCAGTTTGGCATATTCATACTTATTCATTTGATCCAAATTATCCCATGCATTTGGAATCTCTACTCTGAAAGGAATACCATTATGAAGAATAATCTGATCATAGAACATGTTAATTGCCGTAGCTGAATTTAACCCCAGCTTTTTCAGAATAGCTTCTGCCTTTTCCTTCTTTTCTGGATTCATTCTGACATAAAGTCCTGTTGTTTTTTCTGCCATAATTTTTACTCCTTTCTAAATTTGATACTATTATATATCGTTTGCATATAAATTGCATATATTTTTGCTATTTTGAATTAATCGATCTTAATAGCTAAAAATAGGTTTTGTTTTCAGAGTATACTTATATTTATAGAAAGTGAAAATGAAGGAAACAACAATGAAAACTAACAGAAATTCAAAGATTAAGAAAAACAAGTCTAACTTTTGGGATATTCTTCCTCAAATCAATAACAAAGAAAAAAGACAAGAAATTGAAGAGTTAGGTTATAATCCTTCCGAACAACGTGCTGTTGGTAAAGAAAGAATTACTGATTAATATGAAATGAACTACCACCCATCAGATAGATGGGTGGTCTCTTTTTAGAGATCTTGCGAACACCTAGACTTGCCACGTTCACTCGAAAATGTGGGCTACTTTCATAGCCGACTGTAGTTTTTTAATACCTACAACGTGATAGCGGTCGGGCTTTTTAGCAGGGTCTAGTTCCATACCCACTAATTATTTACAGCAGTCTAGCAAACTGCTCTGGCTAGGATATTCTTAGCTGCGTTAACATCGCGATCGTGCTCGGCACGACAAAACGGACAAGTCCATTCTCTTACGCTTAGCCAGTCGCGTGTTTTCATATGCGCAAAAGCAGGATTTTTTTGTCCGCAGTCTGAACAAATCCGGCTAGTATATTGCGGTGGGACAACAATCAGCTTCTTGCCGTACCACTTGCACTTATATGCCAGCATTCGTCTAAACATGCTCCAACCTGCATTGGCAATATTATGCGCTAATTTGTGATTGCCTAGAAGATTCTTGGTTTTCAAATCTTCAATGGCAATTACATCATAGTGCTTAACAAGCCAAGTAGTTGCTTGCTGGATGTAGTCTAGGCGAATATTGTTAATCTTTACTTGATACTTGCTTTTAGTCTTTCTAAGCTTTTGCCAGTTGGCAAAGTCGTACTTATCAATCTTAGTCTCTTTGTGTTTTTGATTGAAACGTGCCACTCGCTTCTCAACTGCAGTCCGGTTACGATCACAATGGCTTTGGCGCAAATTTTTAGCTTTTTCTGCTTCAAAAGTTTGCGGTACGCTCCAACGGTGATTATCACTGGTTACTAGCCATTCATTGCCTAAGCCGACATCAATGCCGATCATCTTGCCGGTCTTTTGCGTCTTGGCTTGGTATTGTGGTAATTCTTCCTTCTGATCAGCTACGACAAAGCTTAAATAGAAACGGTCAAGATCAGCGCGATAGACGACCATCATCCGCTTAATCACCTTATGCTTTAGTCGATTAAGTGAACTGGTTTCTACAAATATTGGCTTTCTCGTTCCAATTCTGAGGCAGTATTTATTCACTGTCTGAATCGGGTAGATCAGACTGCCATCTTTGCGCTTAGAAGGGACATTCTTTAAAGTGGCACTTTGGCGGTAGAAATGCCGTCCTTTAAATTTAGGTGGCTTTCTGCCAACCGGTGTCTGCTTGAAGAAGGCTTCTTGGGCATTGCAGTAATATTCAACTGTTGCCTGCAGAGATGTGGAGTTTGCTTTTTTTAGCCAAGGATATTCCTGCTTTAGTCTTGGCAAGAGCTTTTTTAGGGAAGCAGTTGATGGGAATAATAATTTCTTATTATTTTGATACCGCTTGTCGGTCATGTCTTTAATTTGATTCCATAACCAACGGTTAGCACCAAACAAGCGCCAAAAGTAAGTCTTTTGTGCAGTAGTCGGATACATTCTGATTTGTGCTACACCGTACTTGACTTCATCAAGGGCTCGGTTTGACTTTTGACGCATGGATTATCTTCTCCTTTCTAATCTACTTAAGTGGGCGCTCCCATTGAGTTTCTACATATTGCTTGATGGTTTCTTCTGAACAGTTGCCAACAGTTCTTGCAAAATATGATGGCGACCATAAATGATGATGGTACAGGCTTTCTCTGAGTTCCGGCTTTTCTTTAAAGAGCCATCTAGCGGTCGTGCCTTTTAGCTTCTTAATCAAAACTGTAACCGACATCCACGGGGGCATGACTACTTCCAAATGAACGTGGTTAGGCATCACCGTTAGCGCTTCAACTTGACAGGAATTATCAGCGAGGATTTCTCTTATTTTCTGATCTAGCAGTTCACGGCATTCTTGATCTAACACTTTTTTGCGGTATTTGGTTACCCAAACAAGATGATAAATCAAGATCGAGACACTAGAAGAAGTATGATATTCTTTTACCATTAAATCTCTCCTAAACACATATAGCATAAGCTTTTTAGCTTATTTATATTATATCATTAAAAGCAAAAAGGAGGAGAAACAAATTCATCCCCTCATCAATAGATGAGGCGGTATTCTTTGTTTCTCCTCCTAGCTTTCTTTTCTTATTGCATAAAATCATTATCTTTTGGATTGATATTAAGGTGAGTACCCACGCCTTCCAGTTTTGGATATTTCATAATTTAGCCCCCGATCTAATTTCGATTTTAGCACAAGAGAAAAGCCATGAACTTAGTTCATGACTCTCTAACTCATTTATACATGTATTTTGCGCAAGCTTCTTTAGGATCCATACCGTTACGGATCTTAAGAGCTAATTCGATTGAAACATCTGCAAGAATTGATTGTGGATCAATTACGTGATATGGATGGTCAGGTGCTTTTTCTTGAGCTAGTGACAACTCGGTACATCCCAGCAAAATCACGTTACAACCATATTTATCATGCATTGTCTTCAAGATTTTGTGATACAGATCGTGATCTACAGTACCCTTTTCTTTGATATCAGAATAGATCAATTCATTAACCATTGGTTGAATTTCTGGTCCACCCAATTCCACCTTGCGGCCAACTCGCTTAATTTCATCGGCATACAAGTGATCATATATAGAACCTTCAGTAGCAATTAAACCAATCTTCTTTTCATCTGGATAATTGTCAGTAAAATTATGTACGGCAATTCGCATCATGTGTAAAAATGGCTTGTCAGTCAATGCAGCCAAATCATCATAGAAATAATGCGCTGTATTACATGGCATAACCATGAAGTCCGTACCTAATTTGTCTTGACCTTCTACGTCATCTTTTAAATCATAAAAGAAGTTAGGCTTACTGTGATCCTTGATGTAGGCAGTTCTATCAGGAACTTGTGCATCATTGACCAAAATATAATTTAAATAATCTTGGTCGCGTGCGATCTTAACGCGGTGGTTAATTAACCGCACATAACTCTCAGTGGCAATGGTTCCCATGCCACCAATAATACTAAAAAAGTGCTTCATAGTATCAACTCTTATTTTCTAAAGTGTTCTTTTTGGCCTTCTAATTCATTAATGACATTTTGAGCAACAACGATATCAGATGGGTATGGAGTGTTTACGCCACGAATCTTTTGGAAGGCGTCAGCACCCTTACCACAGATTAAAACAACATCATCTGGGCCAGCCATTGCGATGGCATCGTGGATAGCCTTCTTACGGTCCAATTCAATAGTAACGTCACACTTAGAGTGGTCAATACCTGAATCAATTTCTTCGGCGATTGACTTAGGATCTTCAAAGCCTGGGTCATCAGTTGTCAAGAATGCCTTATCAGCGTATGCGGTCAAACTTTCACTGAAGCCTGGACGACGAGAAACGCCCTTATCGCCAGGAGCACCTACAACTACGATGATCTTAGGGTTGTCGAATTCATTTTGCATAAAGCTCATCAAAGCCATCATTGAAGCCTTGTTGTGAGCGTAGTCAACAACAACCATACCGTGACTCTTAGTTCTTTCAGTTTGCATACGACCTGGGATAGTCACGTCGCGGATACCCTTAGCACATTGATCATGGTTAAGGCCAGCAAGACCAGCACCGATAATTGCGGCAGTACCGTTTGATTCGTTGAAGTCACCCAACATCTTCAAAGTGTAGTCACCATTGATAGGTAACTTCTTAGCCTTATCACTTGCGCAGTAAAGTTTGAAGCGAGTTTCCTTCATATCCAATTCTTGTGAAGCAAATCTAAAGTCGATTGGCACCTTTAAATCTGAATTTTCGAAGTTTTCTCTAGCAAACAAGTAAATACTGTCTGGGTTAGTAGTGGTTGTAGCTGCTGCGTAAATTTCATCAAAGTGGGCGGTTTCCGCATTGATAATACATTTACGTGAGTTAACCATTAATTGAAGCTTGCAGTGTAAGTAGTCTGCAAAGTTAGGGTGTTCGTTTGGTCCAATGTGGTCTGGACTGATGTTCAAGAAGAAGCCTAAGTCATAAGTTAAACCAAAGACGCGGTTCTTCTTGTAAGCTTGGCTAGATACTTCCATTACCAAGTGAGTCATACCGTTATCTACGGCAGTACGCATGTCACGGAACAAGTCCAAACTTTCTGGCGTGGTCAAACTTGACTTGAAGCTGTCTTCTGGCTTAGGACCAACAACGTCATTAACTGAAGAAATTAAAGCAGTCTTGCCGCCGTTAGCTTGATCAAGCATCCCCTTCAAGAAGTATGCGGAAGTAGTCTTACCCTTAGTACCAGTGAAGGCTACAACGTATAAATCATCTTGTGGGAAACGGAAGAATGCGGCTGAGAGCAATGCCATTGCTTTTGAAACATCACGAACGATTAACGCGTGCATACCTTTGCCTTCAGGATAAGGTTGTTCAGCAACGTAACAAATAGCACCATTGTCTTTAGCCATTGATAAATAAGTTGGTCTAAAGCCTGCACCCTTGCAGAAAAATAATGTGTTAGTTTGGATATCACGTGAGTCGTAAGAAACGTAATCCATCTTAGTAGCTACAGTGTCTTGAACTGCGCTTGACTTGAGCAAGTGGTGCTCTTTTAAAATTAATATACAGGTATTTAAAGAAATACTCATCATTTTCTCCTCGTTGTATTAATACATTCAGTCAAAATTATAACACAGCTAGTGCTTACTTGGCGCTTTCTTAGGATCAAGTGGCAAGCGAATTATGAAACTAGTCCAGTTTTTATCTGATTGGCAGCGAATCGTACCATGGTGCAAATCGACCACGCCTTTGGTAATTGAAAGGCCCAATCCGGTACCGCCAGTTTTGGTATTACGGGAAGTTTCCACTCGGTAGAAACGTTCAAAGATCTTTTTCTGTGAATCTTTTGGAATTGGCTCCCCATTGTTTTCAACACGCAATTCGACTTCGCGCTTATTAACTAAGTTAGCCACTAATTTAATCTTGGTAGCTCCCGTACCATATTTGAATGCGTTAGAAATTAAGTTGTTATATACTCGCACTAATTTTTCGGCATCAGCCTGAATGGTTAAATCTTTAGGCCGTGCCTCAATTTCAATCTCAATACCTTTTTTCTCAGCTTCAAGTTCAAACCCGGCTGCTACTTGTTCGAGCATTGAATAAATGTGTAATCTGGCTAAATTCAGCTTCGTATTAGTAGATTTCAGCGTTGAATATTCGAACAAATCATTGGCCAGTGACTTCATTTGCTCAGCCTTGGTGTACGCAATATTAATATATTTTTGCTGGTCTTCAGGAGACGTTACGCCACTTTTTAGTAATCCCAAATAGCCAATAATTGAAGTCAGCGGCGTTCTAATATCGTGTGAAACGTTAGTAATCAATTCATCCTTAGATTGTTCGATTGCCCGTTCCTCATTGATGGAGTTCACAGTACTATCAACCAGTGAGTTAATTGAATCAACTACACGCTGCAATTCAGGCCGCACCCTAAAGTTGATACGGTGATCAAAGTGACCATTAGCAATATAATGCAGCTCCAGAATGACGTGACGCAGCTGCATTTGGTGATATCTTCTGATCAAACGCCAATATAAAACCACCAAATCGCCGATCCCCATCAAAATAATAAAGATATTTTGCCAGGACCATAAGTGATAGCCACCTGCAAAGGTCATCGTCTTTTTCAAAAAGTAGATGCCATTAACCAGACTCTCATCCTGCAAAATAGCCAGGTGGAGCAAAATAATTATTGATAGATTTAACAAAAGCAGAAGGATGACCGTTACGACCCCTTCTGCAAACAATTCGCTCTTTTCAGCGCCAGTTAGCTTGACGCGCTCCTTTTTCATTAACTACGCCTCGACCTTGTATCCTACACCCCAAACAGTTTGAATAACATCTTCGCCGCCAGTTGCCTTTTGAATCTTGTCACGAAGGTGTGATACGTGCACCATAACGGTCTTGGCAGAAACGATGGATTCTTGTTGCCAAACACGTTCGAAGATTTCATCAGCAGAGAATACGCGGTTAGGGTGACTAGCTAAAAGATAAAGAATACCAAATTCCAAAGCCGTCAATTGAATAGCCTTGCCATCGATTGTCTTTACTTCGTGAGAATCACGATTAATGACAAGTGGACCAACTTCCAAGATATCTGGCTTTTCATCCTTAACTTGCTTTTGACTACGACGTAAAAGTGAACGTACTCTGGCCATAACTTCAAGTGGGTTAAATGGCTTAGATACGTAGTCATCGGCACCGGTAATTAAGCCTTGAATCTTATCCATATCGCCAGTCTTAGCAGAAACAATGATAATTGGAATATCTGAATCTTTTCTAACTTCCTTAATTACTTCGATTCCGGACATGTTAGGCATCATCACGTCTAAGATCATTAATGCGATGTCTGGTGTAGTAGTTAATTTAGTAATGGCTTCCTTGCCGCTGTACGCCGCAATAGGTTCATAGCCTTCGTTTTTCAAATATATGCTTAAAAGTTCAACGATTTCTTTATCATCATCAACAACTAAAATTTTCACGAGGAAACTTCCCCCTTCTCGTTCTTAATTATTTTATCTCTCTTGTTTATTCTATATACAGTTTATCAAACCTTACGACTATTTTACTCAATTTTAAATCAAAACGCCTAAGAACAAGGCTTTCTTTATTTTTTCATAAAAAAAGAGCCTGGAAATTCCAAGTTCTAATTTATTTAGCTTATTATTGGATCTCTTTCTTACCAGTGTAGAGCTCGTAGTAGTAGCCCTTCTGCTTCAAAAGTTCCTCGTGATTACCACGTTCAATGATATGACCATGATCAAGAACCAAGATCAAATCTGAGTTAACAATAGTTGATAAACGGTGGGCAATAACAAAACTTGTACGTCCAGCAAGCAAGTTATCCATACCAGCTTGAACCATCTTTTCAGTTCTAGTATCGATGCTTGATGTAGCTTCATCCAAGATCATTACTGGCTCATCGGCAATCATTGCCCGGGCAATACTGAGCAGCTGCATTTGTCCTTGTGACAAATCACCGCCATCACCATCAATCACAGTTTGGTAGCCGTGATCAAGGTCATGGATAAATTCATCGGCATGAGACAACTTAGCTGCTTGGTAGACGTCATCGTCACTAGCATCTGGATTACCGAAGCGGATATTATCCATAATCGTACCAGTAAACAAGTGCGTTTCCTGCAAGACGATTGATAATGACTGACGCAAGTCGTCCTTCTTAATATTCTTGATTGGAATACCATCATAAGTAATCGTGCCTGAATCAATTTCGTAGAAGCGGTTAAGCATGTTAGAAATGGTGGTCTTGCCGGCACCAGTTTCACCAACCATGGCTACCTTCATGCCTGGCTTAGCATCAATTGAAATGTCGTGTAAAATTTGGTGTTCTGGCACATAACTGAAGTTAACGTGATCAAAGACAATATGACCGCGAACTGGAACCTTCTTAATTGAGCCATCTTTTTGTGGAACATTCCAATTCCAGTTACTGCCGACTTCGTCACCTTTAGAAATCGTAACTGTACCATCATCTGGTTCTGAAGCTTGATCTTCCAAATTGAAGATTCTTTCGGCACCAGCCAAGGCCATTACGATTGAGTTCAATTGTTGTGAAATCTGGGCAATAGGCATACTGAACTGTCTTGATAATTGCAAGAATGAACCAATTGCACCAAGTGAAAGTGGAGCCCATTGGTTAATCGCAACGGCACCACCAATAAAGGCAATTAATACGTAGAGCAAGTTACCAATGTTACCCATGATTGGGAAAAGAATAGTGGCATAAGTGTTGGCTCTACCTGAAGCCTGACGCAATTCTTCGTTGTACTTATCAAAACCAGCTTTTGATTCTGGTTCATGGCTGAAGACCTTAATAACCTTCAAACCATTAAGCATTTCTTCGTTATAACCGTTAATTTGACCAAGCTTCTTCTGTTGGATTTGGAAGTAGTTGCCTGACTTAACAGTAAGAAAACGTACAATTCCAATTGATAATGCAAAGATGATGAATGAGAAGAGCGTTAATTGCCAACTCAAACTAAACATCGCACATACAACGAATAGCAAACTCAAGACTGAGTTAGTAAATTGTGGGATTGATTGTGAAATCATCTGCATCAAGGTATCAATATCGTTGGTGTAACGCGACATGATATCACCAAATTCATTTTGGTCAAAGTATGAAATTGGCAAACTTTCCATGTGCGTAAACATTTCGTTACGAACACGATATTGTACTTTTTGTGCCAAGACACCCATTAACATGTTAAAGAGGTAGTTGGAAAGGAAACCGATGGCATAAATACCAAACATTACCGCAATGGCAATTTCCAATGGGCCATAATTAGGTACCTTTTCCTTAGTTAAGGGCATGATATAGTTATTGATCAAACGCTCAATAAACAGTGAACCGATAACGTTGCTAGCTGCTGCCAAGACAATCATAATCATGGAAACGGTGAGCATCCACGGACTAGTCTTCACAATCAGCCTAAGTAAGCGGCCCAAAGTTTTCATTCTGTGACCATTAGCTTGATCTTTATTTTCTAAAGCTTTATCCAAATTGCTCACCTACTTTCCTTGTTCTTCTTGGAACTTAGCGATTGAACTGTAAAGCTCGTTAGTCTTCATCAATTCTTCATGCGTTCCAATATCTTGAATCTTGCCGCGATTCATAACGATGATCCGGTCAGCGTCCTTAATCGAAACAATTCTCTGTGAAATGATAATCTTCGTTGTGTCTGGCATATCCTTAGCCAAAGAAGTTCTAATTTCACGTTCCGTGCTAGTATCAACGGCTGAAGTAGAGTCATCCAAGATCAAGATCTTAGGGTTCTTCAACAAGGCTCTGGCAATAGTAATTCTTTGCTTTTGCCCACCTGAAACGTTGTTACCACCTTGTTCGATCATTGTATCGTAGCCATCTGGCATTTCACGAATAAAGTCATCGGCATGCGCAATCTTAGCTGCCGCAACAACTTGTTCGTCAGTGGCGTTTTCGTTACCCCACTTCAAGTTGTCCTTAACCGTACCGGTGAACAAAACGTTCTTTTGTAAGACCATCGCAACGTTGTCACGCAAGGTCTTTAAGTCGTATGACTTAACGTTATGTCCCGCAACGCGAACGGCACCAGACGTTACATCATAAAGACGTGGAATCATTGAAACTAAGGTTGATTTAGATGAACCCGTTTCACCGATGATCCCAATCGTTTCACCTGGATGGATCCGCAAGTTGATATCATCAAGAGCATCAGTTTTATCAGCTGGTTCATACTTAAAGTTAACGTGGTCGAAAATAACTTCACCGTTAGTCAAACGCTTAAGTGGCTTCTTAGGATTTTCAATAGTTGGTTCTTCAGTGATTACAGAAGTGATACGACGACCACTAGCACCTGAAATAACCAACTGGGTGGTAATCATAGCCAAAATGTTCAAACTGAATAAAACTGAGTTTGAGTACGTAAACATTGAAATAAGTTGACCAGTTTGTAAGCTACCGCCAACAATTTCTCTAGCACCAAACCAGCAAATTGCCAAAGTTGAAATATTCAAAACGGCTGCAACTACTAAAGCGTTTAAAGACATAATCTTTTGAGCAGTTGCGAATAATTTGTAAATAAGGCCTGATGACTTCTCAAATTTTTCGATTTGTGGCTTTTCTTGAACGTAAGTCTTAACTTCACGAATACCACGTACATTTTCACGAACCACTTGGTTCATGCGGTCATATCCTCTAAAAATCTTAGGGAAATATGGGTAAGCCAATCTAATAATTAAGCCTAAGGCAATTGCAAAAATTGGTCCTAATACTAAGAAAATAAGTGACAAGTGTGGACTGATAATCACAGACATGATAATTGAAACGATGAACATCATTGGCGCTCTAACAGCGATTCTGATCAACATTTGGTAAGCCAATTGCACGTTGTTAACGTCAGTTGTCAAACGCGTAACCAAACTGGCACTTGAAAAATGATCGATGTTTTCGAATGAATAATCCTGCATGTGATAGAACATGTCCTTACGCAAGTTAGCCGCGAAACCAGCAGCTGCATGGGCAGAAACATAACTGGCACTTGCACCTAATGCTAATGAAATGATTGTCAATACAAACAAAATCAAGCCTAGCTTACTAATGTAGGCCATGTTGCCCTTCATAATTCCGTTATCGATCAAAATACCAACTAAATATGGAATCAACATTTCGATAATAACTTCACCAATAACAAAGACTGGCGAGAGCAATGACAATTTTTTATATTGTCGAATCGATTGGCTCAATGTTTTGACCATATAAAACCACCCTTCTATTTCTATGCATCCTTGTAAATAAAAAAATAAATGGGCATTCCCCATTTATCTTTTTTTACAGTTATCTAATTTAGTATGTACTTCTTTTTTTAAAGAAGCAAGTTATTTGCGTTGTGGACGAGACGCAAATGAAGAACCAGTGATGTGGTAGTGTTGTCTAAATAAGTAACGGGCACCGTAGGCAATTGCGGCGATTACGATGTCGACAGCACCTGGCAATACTGGGTTGATTACACGAATTGCTGGCAATGATAAGATCCAAATCCAAATGAACAATGCGACAGCAATTCCTAAACCACTTAACAGCAATTTTGGCAAACCGATTCGTTGACCGTTCTTGGGCATTACCCAATCGTTGTACTTAATCATGAAGACACCCATCAAGATACCTACACTGGCTAAAGTCAAAATACCCATTTGTGAGTTTTGAGGTTGCTTTGTTTCAAACAAGGCAATGACACCAAATAAGCCAACGAAGATTGCTAAGTAGAGAAGTGCACCATCAACGGCACGTTGCCAGAATGGAGTTTCTACTGTTTTTTGTTCTGGGTGAAGCATTTCTTCAGCCTTGATCTTTGGTGAAGCTAAGTAAAGACCATTAGCAGGTTGACCATGACGTTGTGCAATCACGATTTCACTAAGCAAACCATCAGTCATGGCGACTGCTTCTTCATGTGAAAGTGAACCTTGACGTTGTAGTTCCTTTTCCAAACGGAAAACGTAGTCTTGGTTCTTGTTACTTAACTTTTGACGCAAAGTCTTAGGGTCTTCATTTTTCAACTCTTCGTCTTTAGCATCAACTTCAGACTGCTTCTTTAATTTTTCTTGTTTTTCAGCGTTAATATTTGAATTATTCTTTTCTTGCTCTTTTTCAGTCATTCTTACTCCTAGACGTTAAATCTGAATTCGATAATGTCACCATCTTGAACCACGTAGTCCTTACCTTCAAGACGAAGCTTACCTGCTTCCTTAACCTTTTGCATAGTTTCAAGCTTGTCTAAGTCATCGAATGAAACAACTTCGGCACGAATGAAACCACGTTCAAAGTCTGAGTGAATAATACCAGCAACTTGAGGAGCCTTCATACCTTCGTGGAAAGTCCAAGCACGAGTTTCAGGACCACCAGCAGTGAAGAAAGTTCTAAGGCCTAAAATGTGGTAAGCGGCACGAATCAAACGGTCCAAACCTGGTTCCTTAACGCCTTCCATTTCAAGCATTTCCTTCTTTTCATCGCCGTCAAGACCAGCAATTTGTTCTTCGGCAGATGCAGAAATACCCAAAGCTTCAGCATGTTCCTTTTCAGCGTGCTTCTTAACGATTTGGAAGTACTTGTCGCTTTCTGGATCAGCCATTGAGCTTTCAGCAATGTTAGCAACGTAAATAACTGGCTTAGCAGTCAAAAGGAACAAGCCCTTAACAATCTTTTGTTCATCCTTGTTAAAATCGATTGAACGAGCAGCGTTACCCTCTTCAAGAACTGGCTTAAGCTTTTCAAGTACAGCCATTTCAGCCTTAGCTTCCTTATCGCCTTGTTGCGCAACCTTCTTTACCTTGCCGATACGTTTGTTAACAGCATCAAGGTCAGCGATGGCAAGTTCCAAGTTGATAGTGTTGATATCTTCTTCTGGATCAACTTTACCAGTAACTGAAGTAATGTTGTCGTCATCGAAAGCACGTACTACGTGAACAATCGCATCAGTTTGACGAATGTTTTCAAGGAACTTGTTACCAAGACCTTCACCCTTTGAAGCACCCTTTACCAAACCGGCAATATCAGTAAATTCAAAAGTAGTGTGAACAATCTTCTTAGCAGGAATCAGTTCTTGGATTCTAGCTAAACGTTCATCAGGAACTTCAACCATTCCGACGTTTGGTTCGATGGTGGCAAATGGGTAGTTGGCCATTTCAGCACCAGCCTTAGTAATCGCGTTAAACAAAGTTGACTTACCAACGTTTGGCAAACCAACAATACCAGCAGTTAATGACATTTGTTGTCCTCTTTTTCTAAAAATCTATTATTTTATATTTTTCTTACTTGTCTATTTTATCTAAAATTTGGGCGAGCGATACGATCTTTTGGCACATATTGTTCTTTTTTTGCATTAACCGGGTCATTAGCCTTAGTTAATACTTTCTTCAACTTACGGTTGAACTCGCTACGGGGCATCATTACCATGTGTCCGCATCCCATGCACTTCAATTTAATATCCGCACCCATGCGTAAAATTTCCCAGTCGTTAGTTTGACAAGCATGGGGCTTCTTCATTTGAACCGTATCAGCCAAATTGTAGGAAATTTCTTTAGCCATCTAAATCAACACCTAACAAATCAAGAATTCTATTCAATTCATCGGCAGAAGCAAAGTCGATTGAAAGATGTCCCTTACCCTTTTTCGTTTCAGAAATATTAACGCTTGAGCCAAATTTGTTTGAAAGTTGATTTTCGCTTGCGCGAATAAATGCGGATTTTTTAACCCTCTTCTTTTGTGGCTTCTTCGCATTCATTTCGCTAACTAAAGCTTCAACCTTGCGAACCGGCATCCCTTCCTTAGCTACTCGCTTAGCCAAGGCATCAATCTTGTCTTTATCCTTCAAGCCTAAAAGGGTTCTAGCTTGACCCATTGATAAATCGCCGTGTTGGAGCAAGCGCTTAGTCTTGCTTGGTAAAGTAAGCAAACGCAAGTAGTTGGCGATATATGGACGAGATTTGCCCATTCGCTTAGAAACTTCTTCTTGCGTCAAGCCGAGGTTCTTTTGGAGCATCTCGTAAGCTTGTGCTTCTTCAAGTGGAGTTAAGTCTTCACGTTGCAAGTTTTCCAAGACTGCAACTTCCATCATTTGACTTTCATCGAATTTACGGACAATTGCTGGAATCGTCTTTTTCTTAGCTAACTTTGAAGCACGATAGCGGCGTTCACCAGCGATAATTTCATAGCCGTTAACAGACTTACGCACGATAATTGGTTGAAAAACGCCGTTTTCTTTAATGGAATCGGATAACTCTCTTAAGCTCTTATCGTCAAATCGCTTTCTTGGCTGATATGGATTAGGACGAATATCGCTTAAATCGAGTTCTTTGACTTCTTCAATTTCCTCAATTTGAGGTTCATCTTCAAAAAGAGCCTCAATCCCGCGACCTAAGCCGCCCTTTTTTCTTGGCTCCTTACTTCTTGAGTCTCTTGCCATGAGCTTTCAACACCTCTTTTGCTAAATCATCATATACCTTCGCACCACGTGACTTTGGAGCATATTCCGTAATTGGTTGGCCATAACTTGGAGCTTCTGCCAACTTGGTAATTCTAGGAATAATTGTCTTGTAAACCTTCTTGCTAAAGTATGATTGAACTTCCTTAACAACTTCGGCACCCAAGTTAGTTCTGGCATCCAGCATAGTTAAAAGCACGCCTTCAACGCCAAGGTCTTTATTGAAGTGCTTTTGAACCAAACGAATGGTATTCAAAAGTTGGCTCAAACCTTCCATAGCGTAGTATTCACTTTGTACTGGAATCAAAATTGAGTCTGATGCAGTAAAAGCGTTGATTGAAAGCTGACCTAGTGATGGTGGACAGTCAATAAAGACAAAATCATACTTATCGCTAACTGCATCAAGTGCTGACTTAAGGCGAGTTTCACGTGCCATCATGCTGATAAGTTCAGTTTCAGCACCTGATAAGTTGATGGTTGCTGGAACCATGTCTAACTTAGGAGTTGAAGTATGATGAATTGTATCTTGAATAGGAACTTCATCAATTAAAACATTGTAAATGTCCTGGTCAATCTCTGATTTTTCAATTCCTAAACCAGAGGTAGCGTTGCCTTGTGGGTCAATGTCCACAATTAACACGCGATAACCACGGTCGGCAATTGAGGCTGCTAAATTAATGGTAGTAGTAGTCTTACCTACGCCGCCTTTTTGGTTAGCAACCGAAATTACATTTACCATATTTTCCATCCTTCCTACTTTCTCTTCAATTCAATAATGATCTTGTAATCATCAGGATCGTTGTTTTCCTTGACCTTGACCTTAATGCCTGAATCCTTAGCCAATTTAACAGCCTTCTTGATGGTGTTGATTTGCACCTTAAGATCCTTAGGAATACGTTTTACAACACGTTCACGCTTAGTTTCCTTTTCCTTAGGCTTAGGGTTAAAGTAGGCATCCACGTCTTTAGCAATTTCTTCAGTTTGCTTTACGTTTAAGCCCTTATCTTCGATTTCCTTTAAAACACGTTCTTGATCATCGTCACTTAAGTTAAGCAAAGCACGGCCATGACGAGCGGTAATTTTGCCTTCAATCAAAGCCTTTTGCACATCATCGTCAAGCTTTAACAAACGCAACTTGTTAGCAACGTATGATTGTGACTTACCCATGTCCTTAGCTAAAGCAGTTTGAGTCAAGTCGTTCAACTTCATCAAATTAGTGTAGGCCTTAGCTTCATCGATTGGGTTCAAGTCTTCACGTTGCAAGTTTTCGATTAAAGCAAGTGAAGCAGCTTGATCATCATTCATGTTATTGACGATTGCTGGAATAGTTTCCCAGTTTAAGCTTTTAGCTGCACGATAACGACGTTCACCAGCAATAATTTCATAGTGATCCTCGCCGTCTTCACGAACAACGATTGGTTGAAGCAAACCGTCCTTATCAAGCGTTTCAGCCAATTCCTTGATTGAATCGTCTGAAAATTCACGACGCGGTTGATAGCGGTTAGGAACAATCTTATCTAATTCAATATCTTGAATTTGTTTGTTTTTAGGAACTTCTTCATCATGACGCATAAAAGAAAATAATGACATAATATTCCCTCCTAAATTAATGTATTGGTTTACGCCGCGGCGTACCAGCTTGACGTGGATACTTTTTCGGCGTGGACTTTACTTTTTGAACTAAGACTAAAGTTCTCTCTTCTTCACTTGCTGGCAAAGTAAGCTCTTCGTCCTTGATGAGCTTGCCGCCTAAGACTTCAAGCGCCTTTTTGCCATCGTCTAATTCATCCTCAGCTTTAGGGCCCTTTAAGGCAACAAAATAACCGCCCTTCTTAACCAAAGGCAGGCAGTATTCGCTCAAAACTGACATTCTGGCTACGGCACGAGCAGTCACAATATCGAACCTTTCACGATAAAGCTTGTTTTGGCCGACATCTTCGGCACGACCATGAACTAGCTCTACATCGGTTAAACCTAATTCGCTAATTAAATCTTTTAAGAAATTCAGTCTCTTTTGAAGAGAGTCAACAATCGTTACTTTAAGACCTGGTTTTAAAATCTTGAGCGGAATTGAAGGAAAGCCAGCACCAGCACCAACATCACAGAGCGTTGCACCATCTTTAAAAACTGCGCCAAAAGTAAAAAGAGGCGTAATACTATCATAAAAGTGCTTAAGATATACTTCGTCTTCTTCAGTGATTCTAGTCAAGTTAACGTGTTCGTTAACTTCGATCAACATTTTAAAATAAAGTTTAAATTGCTGCTTTTGTTTATCAGTTAATTCAAAATTATGTTTTGATAGTTCTAAGACAAATTTTTCAGGATTCATTTTTCACCCGTGGAACCTTGTTTCACATTCTAAATTTAACGCCAAATGCGTTCATAAGTAAAGACAGATCGTCTTTATAATTATGAAGTATTTTATTGCAATCGTCAAAGTTTTGCAGCCTGAAAAATAGGGTATAATTAGGCGCAAGGAGATTAAAAAAATGATTGTTACTTTGATAGTTTTAGCTTACTTAGCTTATAAAACTTATACAGGTTATAAAACCGGCTTTACGAGATACATTATCGGATTAATTTGTTCCGCAATTGTCTTCATGATAGCGATTTTTGCACAGAATCCACTCGGCAATTGGCTTTACACACAATTTACCGGGGAAATGATTAGAAGCAACGCAACGAATAACGTTGAATTAATGATCGCGCGTTTCGTCGCATTCTTCCTTGTTTTCTTTGTTGGAAAAATGATCATGAAGATCTTCAAAAACTGGATTCCAGCCAAGAATCCGCACGCTACAAACGTAGGCAGCATTTTAGACAATGTTTTAGGTGCTTTGGCTTCGTTAGTTGCCAGCTACTTCATCGTTTACGTTGTCTTATCAATGTTCAACGCTTTGCAAAACCCATGGTTCATGCAGCAAACGATTGATTCATCGTTCTTGCGGTTTATCATTTACAACACACCAGGTCTTTCCAACGGTGTCTTCAACAATATCTTTAATATTAGTAAGACAGTTGGATAATAACCAAAAAAAGAGAACTAAGTTTAGCTTAGTTCTCTTTTTTTGCTTTATTTATCAAAATTATCGTATTCAACGTGTTCGTCGTTATAAACAAAGATCGCACCGATTCGATCTGGATCATCACGCCAATTTTTCATTGGATGACCTGCGAAAAATAGTCGTTTACATTCGATTTCGGCTTCAACCGATGTCTTGGTAAAAGTGGTTACCCCGGCCAAATCTGTTTCAACAGGATAACCCGTTCTAGGATCGATCAAGTGGTGGTACTTATGACCATCAACCACCAAATAACGCTCATATGTACCGCTTGTAACGGCAGAACATTGCGCTACCATTACCGAGGTAATATTGTCGCCACGTGGCTCCTTAGGGTCTTGAATCCCAATTACCCATTGACCATTAGCTCTCTTAGGTGAATCACCTACAAGCAAGATATTGCCGCCTAAGTTGATGATACCGGCTTCTACGCCATAGGCCAGCCAAAGATCACGAATTCTATCAGCAATCCAACCTTTGGCAATACCGCCCAAATCAAGCTCCATACCTTTCATCTTAAGAAAAACGGTTTGATTTTGATCATCTAAAACAACTTTAAATGGGTCGGTTAACAGCATTCTCTCTTTGATTTCGCTGTCTTTTGGTACATGTGCTCCCTTGAAGCCGATGTGCCATAACTTAACAACAGGTCCAATCAAAGCATTAAAACCAAAGTTCTCGCGGCTTTTTTCAACCGCTAATTTGACCAAGCCGTAAACCGGACTTGAAACTTGAACTGGGTGTTCACCAGCCGCATGATTGATGTCCATTACTTCAGATTCATCCCTATTAACCGTTAATAAATCCTCATAATGATCAATCAATTCAAATGATTTTTGCAATAGGTCTCGTTTTTGCGTACCAAAAATCTGCAATGTAATTGAAGTACCTAATGCATGATGATGTCCGACTACTTGCTCTAATGCTAAATCTTTAATCATTTTCTCTAGTCTTCCAAATATAATTCACGCAATGCATCTTGCAATTGTGGCGTTAAACCAATCTTCTCTCGTAGATAATTATCGATCCCACCAAATTCTTTTTCAATTGCAATTAATGATGTATCCAAAAATGCATCGCTCACTGAGCCCAAAATACGCATGTTGGCGCGAAGGCAGAGGTTACCGCCCTTTTCTTTGATAGCACGGTCTCGCTTAGCACGATAATCGTTGAGCATGTAATTCGAGTACAGATAATCTTGTCTAATCGTCTCCATATCGACGCCTAAAATATACAAGATCATCACCGTTACAATACCCGTTCTATCTTTTCCTTCGGAACAATGGTATAAAACGGCACCGTCTTCAGTATTGGCAAGCACTTCAAGGATTTGATGCAAACTATTTTGTGCGTGCTCTTTAATAACGTGTGAACGATAACGGTCACACATCATTCTAAAGCCAGCATATTGATCCTTACGGTAAGTTGCAAAAACTTTATCTAAGTCCTTCTTGCCGCCGTTGGTGTTGTCATCTTTAGCAATAGAGATATCGAGATGCTCTACCCCAGGAATCTCACTGTCTGGCATCTTGTCACATTCATGTGGTGAACGCAGATCGATAATCTTAGTTAGACCATAATCAAGCAAAAACTTTTCATCTTTTGAGGTGATATTGCTAATCTTTCCTGATCTAATTAAACGATGCATTTTTACTTTGCGTCCCTGATAGCCAACATAACCGCCTAAATCACGCGGATTGCGTACCTTTTCTAACGGTAAAACAACAGGTTTTACCATCAATTCTCACCTCTTTACAATTTATTTTTTTAATGAAAAAAACCGAATAGTATTCCTATTCGGTAATTTTACTATTGAGTTAGCAAACTGACAAAATTATTTATTTGCTTGTGCAACAAAATTTACGAAGTTATCCATCATTGCATCTAATTGCTTGATAGAAGCTTCATCAGTTAAGTCGCCGCTTTCCTTATCAAAGTTTCTAGCAGCACCACCGATTAAGATTTCGTTACCTGGCAAAACATTTGCACTCATGTCTGGTGAAAGCAAGATTTCACGTGCGTCTTCTTGAGCACGGCTTGAACCTTGAACACCATATGAAGTACCAACTACTGCTGCTGGCTTCATCTTCATTACGTTAGGACCAGCGTGTGAACCTAACCATTCAAGTGCACTCTTCAAAGCAGCAGGAATTGAGTGGTCGTATTCTGGCGTAGTCAAAATGATACCGTCAGCGTTTTTAATATCTTTAATCCACTTCTTAGTAGCTTCGTCTGGTTCTTCAGTTCTACAGAATGGTTTGATGTCATCAATTTCTCTTACTTCGATATCGGCTTTTTCAGCATAACGTTTAGCAATAAATTTTGCTAAAAAACGATTATATGAAAATGGAGCATTTGTACCAACGATTGCTAATAATTTCATTTATCTAAGCCCCCTACTTAACAAGTTGTGCGTACCAGTCATCAACTTCGTCAAAGAAGTGTTTCAAAAACTTAAGCGTACCTTCTTCTGTCAAATGGCCTTCTTCATCAAATTGCTTTGGTGCAAAGCCCATCATAAATTCATCGCCGTTGAATACGTGTGCGCTAAAACCAGGAGCAGCCAAGATGCTCTTCAAACGAGTTTGTGAACGAGCAGCACCTTGTGGCATTGGTGAGGTTGAAACAATTACTACTGGCTTATTGTGGAAGGGGTGGACAGAACTTGAAAGCCATTCAAGAGCACTCTTTAATGCGCTAGTCACTGAGTGTTGTTGTTCTGGGGAACCAATCAAAATCATATCAGCATCTTCAATTTTCTTACCCAAGTCGAGTACGTTTTGAGGTGCTTCAACGCCTTCTTTAAACATTGGCAAGCCTTTAACTGTTGCAAAGTCAAAATCATATTTATAATCTAGGTTCTTCATGATAACTCTAAGTAATTTTTCGTTAAATGAGTTATCGGCATTAGAGCCAGATAAAGCTAGTACCTTCATAAAAACCACCTTTCGAAAATAACTTCATAATAATTATAACTTAATGCATTCAAAAGAAAGCCAAAATAGGTTTTTTAACAAAAGAAAAAGACATTTTCAAATCGAAAATGTCTTCTTGCGGGTGAAAAGCGCTAATGATTGGCGAATTGTTATGCCAAGTTGTCCTTAAGAGAAGCTTCGTCATCTGCGGCGAACATAGTATTCTCTTGAGTTTCACTAAGACGATCATTAAGCATAGCATCGTGAATCTGTGCGTTTAACACGTTGATAATTTGGTTTTGGTTGAAGCTTGCAATTTCGTTAACTACAAGTGCAGCCATACCAGTAGTTGAGATCCAGTTGGCTACAACAATGTCGTGAATCTTGTCTTGATCATAATCAGTATCAGGATATTGTTCGTTGAATTTTTCAACGCCTAAGTCCATTAAAGTGTCAGCAATGATTTTGCTACCGAATTTACCATCAACAAACATTGCACGGAACAAGTTTACATGTTTCTTGGCAAAATCAATATATGACAAGTCAAGGTCAATCAAAGGTTCACCAGTGTATTTTTGTTGCAAAGTGTGAGCTCTTAAATCATCGGAAATTCTCTTCAGTACCTGACTACGAAGATCTTCCATGTTGTCAAATTCAAGATACAAAGGTTGGGTTGAGAAATGACCTGCCTTAGCAATGCTACGAGCAGTCAAGCCTTCAATACCATCCTTAATTGCCATCTTATAAGCTGTGTCTAAAATTTTGCCTTTACTGATTTCTTTCTTGCCATTTTAATGCACCTCAATCATTTTTATCCCAACGCGCTTTTCAATACGCCTGTTATTTTTATGATCATAATATATCCCAAAAATAACAAATGCAAGTTTTATTTATTATTTTTTATAGTCGCCTGAATAATGATGAATCATTGTCTCCGGTAAATTGGTCATAATGTGAAGACACCATTTCAATAACCGCTTGCTTATCTAAGCCTTGTGCTGCGCAGAAGGAAAAGAAAGCAGCAGATAAAATGTAACCACGCTCACGATCGTCCTTCAAATTATCTGAGAACTTCATATTGATCGTATGAGCGTCGTAATCTGTCGTTAATTCGATCGATTTATCCTCTGGTTTATCGTTCATATCAAAACCTCATTTTCCCAAAAAATAATATAAAACCTCATTTTTACATTATAATTATATTACAAATTAATTTAGAAAGAGTGTAAAAAATGAATACTAAAATCGGTCGTTCATCTTGTACTTCAATTTTAATTGGTAAAAAGGCTTCTTTGACCGGTAGCGTTGTTATTGGACGTAACGAAGATGCCAAAACTGCTTGGCCAAAACACCTTGCTTTTAACGCACATAAAATAATTCAAAATAACCATTTCAAATCTAAGGATAACAAATTTGAGATGGATTTGCCGAAAGAACGTTTTTCTTACTCTTCAACTCCAGAGTGGACTGACAAGTACGGTGTCTTTGAAGAAGACGGCATCAACGAATATCACGTGGCAATGAGTGCCACCGAAAGTGCTTATGCTAATGAAAGAGTATTGGCTGCTGATCCTTTTGAGACTGAAAAAGGCATTTTGGAAGAAGCTATGGTTACTGTAGTTTTGCCTTACGTAAAAACTGCCCGTGAAGGTGTTGAACGTTTAGGCAAAATTGTGGAAAAACATGGTGCTGCTGAAGCCGATGGTATTTTATTCGGCGATCGCGACGAAGCTTGGTACATGGAAATCGGTTCTGGTCACCACTGGGTAGCTATGCGCATCCCTGACGACTCATACGCCGTTGTCGCTAACCAATTAGCCATCCAAGAAATCGACTTTAACGATGCGAAAAACTTCATGTTCTCAAAAGAAATTCAAGAATTCGTTAAAGAAAACAAGTTATGGCCAGCAAATCAAAGTTTTAACTTTAGAGAAATCTTTGGTACGCACGACGATAGCGACCTCCACTACAACACACCACGTGTTTGGATTGGGCAAAAATTATTAACTCCATCAGTTAAGCAAGAGCCTGAAAGTTTTGACTTGCCATTTGTTCAAAAAGCAGACAAGCCAATCTCAATCCGCAACGCCCAAGACGTATTGTGTAATCACTACCAAAATACGCCTTACGATTTAACCAACCCTAAGAATAAGGACAACGCTACCTTCCGTCCTATTTCCGTTGCTACCACGCAAGAATCGCACTTGCTTGAGTTGAACGGTGAAAAGATGGTTCATTGGTTAGCAATGGGTGTCGGTGCGCAAAGTGTTTATGTGCCATTTTACCCACAAGGCACCAAGGTTCCTACCATGTATAAATACGGCAAGGAAACTTATTCTTCCAACTCGGCTTACTGGGTATTCAAACTGGCTAGCGTCTTGGTCGACCGCAATTGGGGCAAATACGGCAGCGAATTAAGCTCAGCTCAAACTGAAGCCCGCGAAAAGACAATGCGCTTGCGTCATGAATATGATGCGAAACTAGCTAATGAAACTGACTCATCTAAGCAAACTGACTTGGTTAATGAAGCTAACGACAAGATGGCTAAGGCTGCACTTGATATTTACAAGAAGCTCATTGCCAAATTGATCACGCAACAAACCGGTGATTCACCTCTTAGATTCAAGATGGATCCAAACTTATAATCCAAACTAAAAAAGCCACAAATGTGGCTTTTTATTTTTGCTATTTTTTCTGGGTCATTTGCCCATCCATCATTTCATAGATGTGATCGGCATACTTCTCAAGTCGAGGATCGTGTGTAACGAGCATAACGACCTTGTCACGCTTTTTTGCGAGATCCTTGAACAATTGTCCTACCTCTTCGACATTCTTCGTATCAAGCGAAGCAGTAGGTTCATCTGCTAGCAGGATTTCTGGATTAGCGTAAAGCGCACGCGCAATAGCGGCACGTTGCTGCTGACCACCTGATAATTCACTGGGGTATTTCTTGACCAAATCTGTAATACCTAATTGCTTAAGCAGATCTTGCAATTCTTCTCGTGAGATATTATTTTGCTTTTTTACCTTATCAACTAAAGTAAATTGCTCATTCACTGTCAAAAATGGTACTAGGTTGTAAGCTTGCAAAACAAAACCGATTTTGTTCAAACGCAATTCATTACGCTTTTTGGCGGAAAAATCGCTGATATCTTCATCGTTAATCAAGACTTCGCCTGAAGTTGGCTTTTGCAATGAACCTGCAATCGTCAAAAAAGTACTCTTACCAGCACCGGAAGGTCCCATAATTAAAACAACTTCGCCTTTATCTGCCTTAAAGTTAATATCTTTTAAAGCAACAACTTGCGCGTCGCCTTTACCATAAACTTTCTTTACGTCTTTTAATTCAATTACTGCCATTTTATTCACCAATCGCCTTTGCTGGATCAACTTTCAAGATAGATCTGATTGGAATCAAACTACCAATAATTCCCATTACAAGCATGCCAACTGTTCCACCAACCATAATCATTGGCGTGAAACTTATTGGAACTGCTGCAGGCAAAGCTGCGTTAGTGATCCACATCAAAATCAAACCGATAATGACACCGATAGCTACTAAGATAATTGATTGGCTAATCGTTGCCCCAACCAAGGTCTTGCTTGGAATACCTTGCGCACGCATAACGGCAAAATTGTGCATCTTTTGCATGGTTAAAATGTACAAGAAGACTGCAACGATAATAAGTGAAATGACAAATAAGAAGCCAATCATCAACTCAAAGGTTGTGTTTTGAGCGGTGTAGCCTGGCAATTTATTGATGAATTTAGCAATTGGATAAGTTTTAGCATTCTTATGGTTATATTTATAACTGCTATCTCGTGAAATAATAGCTGAGGCAACTACATTTGGTGCGGCCATCCGCATTTTCTTCCATGTAGTTAATGAGCCATAAACAATTGGGGCAATATTGATCTTGGCATTTTGAACGAAACCAACGATCTTATATTTCTTGCTTGAACCATTTAGGCTAATTTTATCGCCCAGCTTATAACCCTTATCTCGAAAACTAGAATCTACTGTAACTTGATTGTTTTTAGTAGCCTTCTTACCAGAAACTAATTTTTGGTCTTGATAGATAAATTGATTTTTCTTAACCCCTAAAAATTGTGCAGAAACAGTCTCACGATTCTTTTCTTTGACAACTATTCCTAATTGACCAACATATGCTTCATCCTTGCCTACATTAGCATTCTTAACATCTTTTTTGGTAAGAATAGATTGGAACATGCTGACATTGGAATTCTTATTCAGAATTACTTTTTGTGCATCCCAACTTCCAATGGCTTGCGTATTCTCACTTGCCAGTCCCACTGATAAAGATGACAACATAAAGATCAAATAACTGATCAAGAAAATCATTAAAATAATTAATCCGTAACGAAGCTTTTCATGCTTAATTTCCTTAATCGCTAAAAACAACTAGTCCATCCCCTTTGCAATGATTCCCAAGCTCTTTTTATAGCGAGCCAAATTCTTTTCTTTGTTTTTAGGATCAGATAAGCAGAGATTAATTACTTCATGGCTTAAGACCATGGCACTCCAGATCTCTGGGCTCATATTAAGCAATTGTCTGGAGTAAATCTTAAAGTTATCCGGAATCAAATATTTATTTTGAGCCATGTGCAGTTTCATCATCGGTTCAAACTTGCTGTATTGCGTTTCATCGATGAATTTCACTACACGATCATAAAAATGATCCGGATCAAATTTTTCATCAGGACTCATATTTGTATGAATCGTTTCGATTGCAATGTGATACATGTAAAGATATGCATCTGTTAGATCATCAAAATATTTATAAAATGCTCCTCGAGCAATGTCTGCTTTTTTGACAATGTGTGACACTTTAGCTTGTGCTAAAGGATAGGTGCTGAATTCTTCCAGCAATACTGCTTCAATTTTTTGACGTTTAGCAGTTGGTAAATTTGTAAATGTAGACTTAACCATCGTTATCCCTCTTTCCCCTATTAATGACGAATTGTCACTTATGCAATATAATAACTCTTTGTGACACATTGTCAATACATGCATATAAAAAAAGAGAAATTTTTTATTTCTCTTAAGCAAGCACACGGTTGTAGTATACCAAACGTGCAATGCCACCTTTTACGCTGAATTTAGTTAAGGCGCTGTTGTCTGGCGTATCGATTTTATCCATGTCACCGTTAGTCAAATAGTGAGCAGCCATCATTCTGATTAAACGGCCATGAGCTACAACCAAAACCTTTTTATCAGGATATTTGCGGTACATTTCATCTAAGAATTCACCACAACGTTTGTCAAAATCTTCATAGCTTTCGCCATTCTTAGAATATTTAACATAGTCACGATTTACCTTGCCCCAAGGATCGACAACATCCGGATATTTTTCACCAATTTCATCCATCTTCATGCCGTCCCAATCGCCGAAGTCGAATTCAAGCAAGCGGTCATCCAAGTTGATCTCTTTTTTACCCTTAGTAAAAATCTTGGCTGTTTCTACCGCTCTCTTCATTGGGCTTGAGTAAACAACATCAAATTCACTTTCATCAAAATTCTTGGCTGCTTTTCTGGCATATTCGTGGCCGTAATCATTTAATTCCGCATCAACTTTTGCACCTTGAAGTCGGTTATCTTTATTTACGTCTGTTTGACCATGACGGATAAATACAATTTCCATTATTGTTTCCTCCCATATTCAATAACTAAATATTACGCTCATTGCGCCAATCTTTACAATTTCTTAAACTCTTTTTTTTGCCGTTTTTAAACTTAAAAAGCTTACAATAAATGTAAAGCATGAAGAAAGGGGAAAATCTATGTCCCGCATTACAATTGAAAGAGATGGTCTCACCTTAGTAGGAGATCGTGAAGAGCCTTTTGGCGAAATTTATGACATGGCTATACTTATGCACGGCTTCACTGCAAATAGAAATACTGATCTATTAAGACAGATTGCTGACGACTTACGTGACAAAAATGTAGCCAGCGTGCGTTTTGACTTCAATGGTCATGGTGAAAGCAACGGTAAATTTGAAAATATGACTGTGTGCAACGAAATTGCCGATGGTCAAGCTATTTTGGAATATGTCCGTACCGATCCACACGTGCGCAATATCTTTTTAGTAGGTCATTCTCAAGGCGGCGTAATTGCCTCAATGCTCGCTGGACTTTATCCCGACATTATCAAAAAGGTTGTGCTTTTGGCCCCTGCAGCTCAACTTAAGGACGATGCATTAAAGGGCGATACACAAGGCGCAACTTACAATCCTGATCGCATTCCTGCAACTGTGCCTCTTGGCGATAAAAAATTAGGCGGCTTCTACTTAAGAACCGCACAAGTTTTGCCAATTTACGAAGTATCTGAGCGCTTCACTGGTCCGGTATCAGTCATTGTTGGCACTAACGATCAAGTCGTTGATCCTAAGTATGCTAAAAAGTATGACGAAGTTTACGCAAATAGTGAAATGCATACTATCGAAAATGCAGATCATAGCTTTACTGGTCAATACAAAGATGAAGCAGCTGACCTAACCGCACAATTTTTAAAACCATTATTCTAGCGCTGACTAAAATCGAAGGCAGTTCTAAAAATATAATGATCATCTGAACTAACTTCTGGCTCAAATTGAAATTCAAAATCATGAAAATCTCGCAAATCTGCGGGATTTTTTATTTGGTTTTCTGCCATAAAACGCACCATTTCACCGCGCGCCATCTTAGCGTGGACACCAACGGTTTTCCATTCACCATTTTTTAATTCTTGAAAATCAATGGTTATCATTCTACGCTTTTCATTTAGATATGGCTTGATCAAGCGCATATACTGCTTTGAGGCTAAATTGATTACTGTATCGTCTTCTTTAAACAAACTATTGGCAATGTCATCGCCCCAAAAGTGGTAGAGACTGTAGTCACGAAAGCCGATCATCTTGGTGTTTAATTCCAAACGATATGGACAAACACCGTCAAATGGCCTGAGCATCCCGTAAAAACCGGAAAGAATGCGCAAATTCTTTTGGATATAATCAAGCGCTGGCTGGGTAAAAATGTCTGGTGCCATGTACTGATATTGAATGCCTGAAAAGGCTAAAATTGCTGGTGTTAAGCGATCATCCAAGTCCATATTTTTTAATTGAAGAATGCTCTGTTCCGTCACCTTTTGACTAGCATGCCACAAAGTATCTAGTTGCTCTTTCGTGCGTGACTTCAAAAAATGCTCTAGTATTCTGGTCTTAGTCAAAAACTCCGGCTTTGATTGCACGGGAAATGAATCACGGTCGATTTTCATAATTTTTGCTGGGGCAATAATAATTTTCATTTTTATTCCTTTACGGTAAACTAAGTTAGTAATTAACAAGGAGGACAAAAAGATGAATCCTGATTTTGCAATTGTCTTAAATTTTAAAACAACTGGTGACTTTGACGCCGATTTTTTAGTTAAAACTGCACGTAACATTGGTGCCCGTGCCGTTATGAGTAGCGATCCTGCTGCTTTTAAAGAAGCCTGCGAAAAGTACACGATCTTTTTAGCTGACGAGCAAGCTGGCCTCGATTTAGCCAGCGTTAACGTAATTGATACGATGGTTAATAATCGTAAAAATGGTGAAGCTACCATTATTAACATCCCTGTTAATGACGGTAAATTCGATGAAGCTACCCAAAAGTTGCTTGATACCATTAATTCATGGATGCACCAATTTGGTCATGCCTTTAACGAAGGCAAGCCTAGCCCTTTAACTGTCAGTGATGGTTTCATTTTAGAAAACCGCCATGCTGATTATCAGAAATATGTCTTCTTGAAGGATATTCCAGCTAAGATCGTAGTTGAAGGCCTAGATAAAGAGCCTAACCGCGTTGAATGGATCGAGCACAGAACTGAACTTGATTTTGCCATGAAAGATGGCAAATTGACCATTAATTTGATTAAGCCAGACGACGTCTTTGACTGGAACGTACTCCGGATCCAAGCTCACCGTCTTGAAGACGACATTATTCATACTGAATTCTAGCGAAAAAGCATTCTCAATCGAGAATGCTTTTTTTTATTCTACCTTAGAACCTTCATCATAAAATTTTCTAAAGCGATGTGCTTCTTTATCCAGCGTGATTTCATCGTTTACCTGGGACAGTTTATAACCCACAAAGTAAGGTGGCGCTTCAAAACGCGTTATAAACTTAGCACAAATGCCACCATCGTTACGTGGATAAAAGAATAAGTTATACGAATCGCATCTGCCATTATACATAACGTTAAGCAGGTATTTCGCACCACTTTGCAACCAGTCGGCCCAAAGATCAACACCGATACGATCAATCAAGTTAATATTTAATTCAGTGTAGCCTCGGACGGGATGTTCCGCGATGTTGACCTCTACTCCATCTTCATCAAACAGGGTCTTGCCTTCAAAGTTGTTAGGGTGAATGTACTTATAGCCATCTTCATGCTTGAAGCCAACAATCTGCATATGGGGATGAATCAATGAGCCACCAGAATGAGGCCCATAATTTTTGTACCACACCACTGACTCGTAGTTGGTATCTTGGTTCATTTGGTCAAAGCAATCCAAACTAAAACGCATCAATTTACGGTTGTGTTCCTTAGTATAGGTGCTTATATCGCCGTTATGGTCGCTCGACTCGATTAAAACAGTCTGAACAGTATCACGTAAAGTTGGGTACTTATTGTGCAGCCAAATAATGTCGTCCTCTTTTTTGTAAATGTCAGTTAGGCTTGCGACATCACAAAAGGGACAAACATTTTTCTTCTTATCCTTACGATAAGACTGGGGTTTATCCTTTGCCACGCTTAGCTGGAAAACTAATGGATCATTATTCATATTTTCCCCCTCCTAAAATAAATGATGTTATCTACATTGCTAATAAAGTAAAATAAGCACGTAACTTTACTATATTAGTAACACTTGCTATACTGTGTCAAAGCAAACGCTTACTCGAAAATTCAAGAGATGGATAATAACAATATGCAATCTAGAAGAGAACTTAGAGAACTTAGAGAACTTAGAAAACATAATAACCGCAATAATCTCTATTTAATAATTATCGGCGTAATTATCATAATTGCAATTATTTGTGGTGTGTTTATTCACAACAAGCGAGTTCAAGCCGAACAAAAGCAACGCACTTTTGCGACTACTCACTTCAACCCTAACGTTACTATCTACGGGGTCAAGGTTGGCAATTTAACTGTTAACAAGGCTACCAACAAGATTAACGAAAAGGCCGACAACGTATTCTTCTTGAGAAACAAGAAGTTGGTTTCTGAACGAGACACCAACATCCAAACAATTGATAGTCAAACTGTACAAAATTACTTCGATAAACAACATACAGACTTGCCTAACAATAAAAAGTACACTTACAACTCAAAGGACTTAAGCGAAGCAAAGAAGAACTTGCAAAAGATGCAAAAAGCTTCTGTTACTTACAACATTGCTGGTAAGAGCTTCAAGCTAAATGCCGCTGATTTGATTCGTGAAATTACTTATAAGGATGGCAAATATCAATTTACTGACGTTAAGGGCTTAACTAAGAAGTTAAAAGAAATCAATAACCAAGTTAAGACGCTTAAAAAAACTTACAAGATTGCAGTTCCCGTTGGCAATAAAGTTGATGGTAAAACCATTACCACTACTAACGAAAGCTACGGCTGGGGCGTTTATGTAAAAAAAGCCACTACAGCTGTAGAAAAAGCCTTTATGAACGGCGATGCTACTGTTGATGGTAGTAAATACATCTACGGCGAAGGCTTCAGTACTTATGCTCACGGCTATGGCAAGAGCAACAACGGTATCGGCAATAACTACGTTGTAGTTTCTATCAAGAACCAAGAATTATGGATTGTCCGCAAGGGCCGCGTGGCAGTTCACTTGAATGATGTCGTTACTGGTACTCTTAAAGGTGGTAAAGGCAGCCAAACTCCTAAGGGTGTTTGGTACATCATGTACAAGCAATCACCAAGTGTGCTCCGCGGATTTAACGATGACGGGTCTAAATACGCATCAAAGGTTCAATACTGGATGCCATTTACCTTAAGTGGTTGCGGCTTGCATGATGCTAGTTGGAGAACCGACTGGAGCAAGACAGCTTACTTACAAGGTGGTTCACACGGTTGTGTTAACATTCGTCCTGCAGAAATCAGAAGCGTTTGGGACAACGTCATAACTAATGAACCAGTAATTGTTTATTAAAAATAAGGCTTTTCGAATTTGAAGAGTTTTATTTTTTTGCGTAAAATTAGATAAAAAAGATACAGATTTTTGAGAGGACTCTTATGTTAATAATTGGAATTCTTTGCCTGTTTGTAGCGGCAATTTCATACTTTAGATACTTAAACGAAAAGCAAAACAATGCTAAGAAAAATAATAAAAACAGTACAAACGAAGCCAAATGGCAACGCACTCTTGCAATTATTTTCTTAATCTTGGGTGTGATTTTGGTTGTCTACGTAGTCGCTTTGCACAGATTTTAAAGCAATAAAAAGATCCCCGAAATTCGTAACCGAGTTTCAGGAATCTTTTCGTTTTAAGGGGATTGGGTGTGTAATTTAAGAATTTGTTATCATGCTAAATTAGAATTTACTAGTTTAATTGCCTTTTTCTTCTTTGTTACCGTTAGCAATAAATATCATTTTTCTCATTTACATCTCTCCTTTTTTCGTCAACTACCCTAGACTGAAGTCTAGGGCTTAGTGGCTCGTTAGCTTGCGCTAAC
>ENA-OPWW01000008-OPWW01000008.1-human-gut-metagenome-genome-assembly--contig:-NODE-8-length-128610-cov-5.000747_pt1 | contig 128610 bp, 119 predicted proteins | sample MGYA00241513_ERZ502018 | MGnify/ENA primary metagenome ERZ502018 (study PRJEB25962, sample SAMEA2042987) | human gut metagenome | biome: human gut; feature: human-associated habitat; material: faeces...
ACATAAAACTGCGTCAGAATAGGTGTTTTGCACCATAAAGTTCGTTTACTACAAGTCATTCTGCGTAAGGGATGATATTGGAAGTTACATCCGAACCGTGTATCACATGGTAAGCCATACTCCTAAGCGTGGGGTCGGAGGTTCAAATCCTCTTATGGACGCCAGTGAACAACGCCGAAAGCCTTTGTTTTCAAGGGTTTTCGGCTTTTCTTATATAAAAAGCTACGAAAAAGCTCTTTCACTGTATGAGATAAAATTCTACTCCAAAATTTGATTTTTGACAACCCCTCCAGAATCGAACGGTTGTTATAAGACAAAATCGCCAGCTAATTTTTAGCAGAAAACGGGCTGTTCTTGCTAATGAAAATGCCCTTCCTGCTAATCAGCCCCAAAATCGTGCCAAAAATCCAGCTAATCAAAAAAGGCGGATGTTTTGAATACCATGCAGTTATAGCAGATAAAATTAAATATCGTTATGTACATAGAGCGTCTATTTGCCCCGCATTGGGGATGGATAGGCGCTCTTTTTTTATGCCCAAACCCATGGGCAAATACAAGAGATTGGAGGTGTTTTATTTGAGCAAGCCTGTTTATACCGCAGACAAGCCGAGCGACTGTCATTACTGCTACTTCTGGACGAATGGCAGAAAGGGCTGCCGTCTGGGTAGAAATAATTGCTACTACTTAATCTCTTTGCCGCCGAAACCCAAGTCGGAATGTGATGGCTGTCCCTATGGGCGAGATCACCCGTGCATTGGTTGGTGTACGAAGAAGGTTATGCGTGAAGTGGGGCTTCGTTGATATGGATGTGTATGAACAGGAATACCGCTTCTACTATTTTGCCCGATGTCCTTACGAAAAGACGGATACGACTTTCCGCAGCATTCCGCTGACAACAGAAAGTTTTCCGCAGAAAGAAGGTGGTGAAGCCGTGTGAGTTTTGATTATTTTTACGGTCAGCAATCCGATCTATTCACATTCTATCGAGTTCCGAAGGTGTTGTTCACGAACGAGAGGTTCTGGAATATTTCTGCCGATGCCAAGATGCTGTATGGCATTTTGCTTGACCGCATGAGCCTGTCTGCCAAGAATGGTTGGATAGATAAAAACGGTAGAGTGTATATCATTTTTACAATCGACGAAGCGAAGATGGCTCTGAACTGTGCTGAACAAAAGGCTATCAAGCTGCTCAGTGAACTTGAGAAGAAAGCAGGATTGATTGAACGTAAGCGCCAGGGTTTGGGAAAGCCCAACCTGATCTATGTGAAGAACTTTATCTCTGCTGTGGATTCACAACTCTTGAATTGTGAAAATCACAATTCTGGAACAATGGAAATCACAACTCAAGAACTTCCGAAATCACAATGTAATAATACTGATATTAAAAATACTGAATTTAGTGATACTGATTCTATCTTTCCTTCCGGAAATGGTGGAATGATGGACGAGAATGACCGGTATCAAGAATACTTTGATTATTTCTCGGATCAGCTCAGTATGGATTTGTTGAAGAAGGATTACCCTTACGATTCCGAAATGCTGGATAACATTCTGGAGTTGATCGTTGAAACAGTTTGCACGAAGCGACCGTTGATTCGCATTGGTGCAGAGGAGCGTCCGGCAGAAATTGTCCGCAGTCGGTTTATGAAACTGAATGCCGAACACATTCGATATGTTATGGACTGCTTCAAGGAGAACACCACAAAGATTAGAAATATCCGTCAGTATATGCTGACTACGATATACAATGCGCCGACGACAATAGACACCTACTACGATGCTCTTGTTCGGCACGATATGTCACACGGATATTTGGAAGGAGGATTTAAGAAATTGAAAATGAAGCGAGAGGAAGGAGAGTGACGATAAATGTCGAAAAAAGCAACCATCATTGCGGTGGTCAATCAGAAAGGAGGCACTGGAAAGACCACCACCACCGAGAATCTGGGCGTTGGCTTGGCTCTTGAAGGAAAAAAGGTGCTTCTGGTAGACACCGATCCCCAGGCTTCCCTGACGGTCAGTTTGGGCAATCCCTGCCCGGATGATCTGTCTCCGACACTTTCCGATCTGATGGGAAAGATTATGATGGAAAACCCTATTACTCCCGATGAAGGGATTCTTCATCATCCGGAGGGCGTTGATTTGGTGCCGTCCAACATCGAACTCTCAGGTATGGAGGTAGCACTGGTCAATGCCATGAGCCGGGAAACCATTCTCCGGCAATACCTGGATACAGTCAAACAGAATTATGATTACATTCTTCTTGACTGTATGCCGTCTTTGGGTATGCTGACCGTCAATGCGTTGGCAGCTGCCGACAATGTGCTGATACCGGTTCAGGCAGCATACCTTCCTGCAAAGGGTCTGGAACAGCTGCTTGGAACCATCAACAAGGTCAAGAGGCAAATCAACCCGAAACTGAGGATTGAAGGGATTCTTCTGACGATGGTGGACAGCCGCACCAACTACTCCAAAGACATCAGCAATCTGATTCGGGAGAGCTACGGCGGAAAGCTGAAGGTTTACAAGACCGACATTCCCCGCTCTGTCCGTGCAGAGGAAATCAGCGCAGAGGGAACCAGTATCTTCAAGCATGATCCCAAAGGCAAAGTTGCCGAAGCCTATAAAATTCTGACGAAGGAGGTGTTAAACAATGCAGAAAAAAGGCGCAAACATCAGCTTGAAGGGGTACGATGATATTTTCTCCACCGATCAATCCAGAGCTGAAGCCCAGCAGGAGCGTGTGCAGGAAATTCCGCTTTCTGAGCTACACCCCTTTGAGGGACACCCCTTCCGTGTGGTTGATGATGAAGAAATGATGAAAACGGCAGAGAGCGTCCGAGATTTCGGAGTTCTCACTCCTGCGATTGTCCGTCCTGACCCCGACGGTGGTTATGAAATCGTTTCTGGTCACAGGCGGCACCGGGCATCGGAGCTTGCGGGTAAGGAAACCATGCCTGCGATTGTTCGTGACCTGGACGATGATGCAGCCATTATTTTGATGGTTGATGCGAATTTGCAGAGGGAGAGTATCCTGCCGAGTGAAAGAGCATTTGCTTATAAGATGAAGCTGGATGCGATTAAACATCAAGGTCAACGCACCGATTTAACTTCATCCCAAGTTGGGATGAAGTTGCAGGCAATGGATATAGTCGGTCAGGAGGCAGGAGAAAGCAGAAATCAGGTACACCGTTATATCCGTCTGACCGAACTGATTCCGGAACTGCTGGATATGGTAGATACGGGTCAGATCAAATTCAATCCTGCGGTGGAGCTTTCCTATCTGGCAAGTGAAGAACAGAAGGATTTTCTTTCTGCAATGGATTATGCTCAAGCAGCTCCTTCCCTTTCGCAAGCACAGCGAATTAAAAAGCTCGCACAGGAGGGCGAGTGTACGCTGGATGCGATGTGCGAGATTATGAATGAAATCAAGAAGGGAGAGCTGGACAGAGTAACCTTCAAAACGGATTCGTTGCGAAAATACTTCCCGAAGTCCTATACCAACAAGCAGATGGAGGATAAAATCATTCAGCTTTTGGAGCAATGGCAGAAAAAAAGAGAAAAATCAATGGAAAGGTAAGGTAAAAAATGTTTACACCCAAAAACATTCAGGGCGCTTTGGAAGAACTCTACGACCTTTGCGATCCTGATTATATGGTAGATATGCTCGTAAACTACAGTGAGGAGTTCGATGATATTTCTCCTGCGCTTCTGGCAAAGTCGTTTCAGAAAAATGCCGAGATGATTAGCGAGTATCGAGTATTGTCCTCTGCTGGTGAGGGTATCGACTATCAGGGAAAGGTACTTCTGAACAGCAGAGCCGTGCGGCTTCTGTCCTATGTAGAAGATATGAGCGGCGATGAAAAAGTTCGCACGATTCAGAGCAAGGAGCTGTGGTTAGCAGAAGATATGACATTCTATGTGGTGTCCTGTATGTCTACGATCACGATGGACAAGGAAGAAGCCATTTGTCTTAACGAACACCGCAGCGTGGTTACTACGGTGGAATGCGAGGACGATATTTTCTTCGACATGGGTTCCCTGATTTGCGAACTGGACGATATTTGCTTGTTCGAGCTTTTAGCCGATGTGGATGCGACTATTTATGAACTGTAACAGGTTCATGGATGGTCGCTTTTCTTATTTCCAAAGAAACGGAGGTATCGAAACTTGAAAGAATACGATGTGAAGATCACCGAAACCTTGGAGAAAACGGTTACGGTGCAAGCAGAATCTCACGATGCGGCAGAGGAACAGGTTAGAGCCGCTTATTACAATTCGGAGTACATTCTGGACTCCGAAAACTTTACCGGTGTTGCGTTCGGCACGACCGAGGAACGGGAGGTTCAGAAAGAACAGGCAGATACCATGAATGTGTTGCTGGTAAAGCCGTTCATGTATCCGCAGGCTGTGCAGATCGGCTGTGAGCTGGAGGATTTGCAGAAAGCCGTAGGTGGCGATATTGAGGCAACTTATCCGTTCAATGAGCCGGTTGCACTGGTGATGCACGACGAAGGTAAACTCGTAGGCAAAGAACTGAACCGTGCGCTGCGTGATGATGACGGCGATATTTATGACATTATCGCCGGTGATTTTCTGGTTGTGGGATTGGGCGAGGATGATTTTTGTTCTCTGTCCCCGGAACTGATGAAGCAGTTTGAGGAACACTTTCATCAGCCTGAGACTTTTGTACGCATGGGGCGCAGCATTATGGCGCTTCCCCTGCCGGATGACATGGTGAAGAAAGAAGATGCACCTGTCAAAGCTGATTCGGTTCCCCACAAAAGTAACCCTGACCGAGATGTTCTGTAAGGAGGTTCTTATGCAAAGAAATTCGACGATTGGAGAGCTGATGGAGCGAAAGCGGATTCAGGATGGTGCCAAGGAGTACCAGGGACATACCTATATGGACTTGGCACGATTTGATGACGCCACCAAGCACATGATTATTTTCGATGTGCTGACCGATGAATCGCCTGTCGGTTGGAAAGGCGAAAGAAATCGCCTGTATTTGAGCGATGTGGGTTATCAGAAGGCTCTGGATAACCAGAAAGCTGGCAATATCAAGATTATCAGCCATGCCGCAGTTGCCAAGGGCAATCTGTATTACGACCACAGAGATATGGCACGATAATCTGTTCACTCTACTGCTTGCAGGAGGTGATGAATCATGCAGGAAGAAGTTGAAAACAGAACAGTAAACCTGGCGATCAGCACAACCAAGCTGACGGGGCGCACTATCATTGCCGGTATCCGCAAGTATTTGCAGCACCGGGAAAAAGTGAAGATGAAAAAGGCACGAGACCCTGCCGTTCATGGAAAGCAATCCGTGAAACAGCTTTTGGGACAGAATCAGGGTGCTACGAATGTTGAGATCGACAAAGAGAGTATCCGTGATTTTGAAAAGCTCGCCAAGAAGTATGGCGTGGACTTTGCCGTAAGAAAAGATAAGTCCGTTGATCCTCCCCGGTTTCTTGTTTTTGTCCGTTCTAAAGATGCAGATGCTTTGGATGCAATCTGCAAGGAACATCAGGCAAGGGCATTAACCAAGAATGAAAAGCCGAGCGTTCTGGCGCAGCTGAAGAAGTTCAAGGAAATTGTCGCAGCGATTCCGAAGAAGGTTCGAGAGAAGAAACAGGAGCGTGATCTGTGATGGATAAGAGAAAAATGAAAAAGCTCCTGATTCTGAATTTACCGTATTTTCTGGTAGGGTTGTTCGCTACGAATTTAGGAGAAGCATGGAGATTGGCTGAGGGGGCAGATTCATCTGCGAAAATCCTCAGCTTTTTTCATGCCCTTCCGATAGCCCTGAACAATCCGTTTCCCAGCTTTCACCCGTTGGATTTGCTGATTGGTATTCTCTGCGGCGCAGGACTTCGGCTGGCTGTCTATCTAAAAGGCAAAAACGCAAAGAAGTACCGACACAATGTTGAGTACGGTTCTGCTCGTTGGGGAACGGCAAAAGATATTGAGCCGTTTATTGCACCAAAGTTCGAGGACAATGTGATCCTGACGAAAACGGAGCGGCTGATGATGAGCAATCGCCCGAAGAATCCTGCCAATGCCCGAAATAAGAATGTTCTGATTATCGGCGGTTCGGGTTCCGGTAAAACTCGCTTTTGGTTGAAGCCAAACCTTCTCCAGATGCACAGTTCCTATGTGGTCACTGACCCGAAAGGCAGCATCGTGATTGAGTGCGGCAACGCCCTTTTGAAGCATGGCTACACCATCAAGATTTTCAACACCATCAACTTTCAGAAGTCGATGCACTATAACCCATTTGCCTATATCCATTCAGAAAAAGACATTCTGAAACTGGTGACAACGCTGATTGCCAACACAAAGGGTGATGGAAAAGCCGGTGATGAGTTCTGGACGAAGGCGGAAACGCTGCTCTACTGTGCCTTGATCGGATATATCCACTATGAAGCTCCGGTTGAGGAACAGAATTTCTCCACCCTGATTGAGTTCCTGAACACAATGGAGGTGCGGGAAGATGATGAGGAGTTCCAGAACCCGGTGGATCTGATGTTTGAAGCCCTGGAAAAGAAAAAGCCGAATCACTTTGCAGTCCGTCAGTATAAAAAATACAAGCTGGCTGCCGGCAAGACCGCTAAGTCGATTTTGATTTCCTGCGGCGCTCGTCTGGCTCCTTTTGATATTCAGGAGGTCAGAGATGTGACTGCCTATGACGAGTTGCAGTTGGATACTCTCGGAGATAAGAAAACGGCGCTCTTTCTGATTATGTCAGATACGGATGCGACGTTTAATTTTTTGATCTCCATGATTTACACACAGCTGTTCAACTTGTTGTGCGAGAAAGCAGATGATGTGTACGGCGGCAGACTGCCGGTTCATGTGCGCTGCTTGATTGATGAGATGGCAAACATCGGTCAGATTCCCAATCTGGAAAAACTGGTAGCGACAATCCGAAGCCGTGAAATATCGGCTTGCCTTGTTCTCCAGGCACAATCACAGCTGAAAGCCATTTATAAAGACAATGCCGATACCATCATCGGCAACATGGATTCCCGAATTTTCCTGGGTGGTTCTGAGCCAACCACGCTCAAAGAACTGAATCAGGCATTGGGAAAAGAAACTATCGACACCTACAACACCTCCAACACCAGAGGTAACAGCCCGTCTTACGGCTTGAATTATCAGAAGTTAGGCAAAGACCTTGCGAGCGTAGATGAGCTTGCGGTTCTGGATGGCAGCAAGTGTATTTTGCAGTTGCGTGGTGTCAGACCGTTTCTTTCTGACAAGTACGATCTGACGCAGCACCCCAATTATAAGTACACATCAGACTTTGATAAGAGAAATGAGTTCAACATTGAGCAGTTTCTGAGTCGAAGGTTGAAGCTCAAGGCAGGTGATGAGTTTGTGGTAGTCGATGCGGATTAAGGAGGTTTCTGTTTGGAAAATCTGAAAACGGTATCTGCCCTGGTTAAGAACATCTTGGAACACGACCACAAGGCAAGAAATACCGACAATCATTTGTACCTGATGGTACTGGAACACTATTCCGGTCTGCGTGGCATCGACATTCATGCCATGACGGTTCCTGTGTTTTTGAAGGAACTGGATAGACGCAGCTTTCCGGGGTTTGAAACTGTCCGCAGAAGCAGACAGAAAGTGCAGGCAACCTACCCTGACCTTGCTCCCAGTGAAGCCGTAGGCAAGCGCAGAGCAAAAAATGAGGTTGTATATCGAGAATTTGCAGAAAGCGAGGTGTAAAAAAAATGACTTGGTGGATCACGGATACCTCTATTGGGCAGCGATTGAAGTTCGTTAGACGATTTCGCCGCCTTACCCAGAAAGAGCTTGGACTCCTGATGGGGTATTCCGAGAAAACAGCGGATGTCCGTATTGCTCAGTATGAGAAAAACGCTCGAACCCCTAATGCAGAAACCACAGCGAAACTCGCAGAGGTTCTGAAGGTTTCACCTGTCGTTTTTTCACCGACAATCTGTGCTTCTCGTGAAGATTTGTTGCAGTCAATGTATTGGCTGTTTCTTATGAAAGGTGGTGGTGATATATATGATTGTGAAACTGAATATGCAAGAAGCAGAATGGAACAGAAACTTGGCGTGATAACCGTCGAGGAGTTCCTTGAAAAGATTCTCGTAAACTAAGCCTTCCGTCCGGTTTTGATGCCGGTAGTACGGAGGGCTTTTTCTATTCTCAAAACAATTTCAAATTTTAGGAGGAAAATATTATGGCATTTTTCAATAGCGCAGTAACCGTTCTTCAGACTCTCGTTATCGCTCTGGGCGCAGGTCTTGGCATCTGGGGTGCAATCAATCTGCTTGAGGGCTACGGCAACGATAACCCCGGCGCAAAGTCCCAGGGCATGAAGCAGCTCATGGCTGGCGGCGGTGTTGCCCTCATCGGCACCACCCTTGTACCTCTGCTCTCCGGACTGTTCGGTTAATCACAAAACAAGGAGGTAATCGCCTTTGGACAGCATACTCCAACAGATCACAGACTGGCTGAAAGAAATGCTCGTTTCAGCTATTATGGGAAATCTGTCGGGGATGTTTGAGTCCGTCAACAACCAGGTTGGCGAGATAGCAACCTCCGTTGGCATGACCCCGGCGAATTTTTCGCCGGGTGTCTTTGCCATGGTACGAAACATCTCCGAGTCAGTGATTATCCCAATCGCAGGCTTGATTCTGACCTTCATTGCCTGTTATGAGCTAATTCAGATGATTATTGACCACAACAATCTGGCAAATTTTGAAACCTGGATCTTCTTCAAATGGGTGTTCAAGACTTTTGTTGCGGTCATGTTAATCACAAACACATTCAATATCACGATGGCTGTGTTTGATGTGACACAGCACGTTATAAACGCAAGCGCCGGTATCATATCCGGAAATACTGCCATAGATGCTTCGGCATTGGAAACAATGGAAGAAACGCTGATGGCAATGGATTTGGGTCCTTTGCTCGGCTTGTTCCTGCAATCCTTTATCGTGCAGGTCACGATGTCCGCTTTGGCAATCATCATCTTTGTGATCGTCTACGGTCGAATGATTGAAATTTATCTGATGGTCAGCCTTGCCCCGATTCCGCTTTCCACTTTTGGAAACAGAGAACAGAGCAATATCGGACAGAATTATCTGCGTTCGCTGTTTGCAATCGGATTCCAGGGATTCCTGATTATGATCTGCGTGGGCATTTATGCGGTGCTGATTCAGTCTATCGCATTCAGTGATGACATCATCGGTTCTATCTGGGGTGTTATGGGCTACACCGTCCTTTTGTGCTTCACCCTGTTTAAGACTGGTTCGCTTGCGAAGGGTGTATTCAGCGCTCACTAAGGGAAGGAGGAAATTGTTTGGCAGCGTATATTCCCGTACCTCGTGACCTGACGAGGGTAAAAACAAAAGTGTTCTTCAATCTGACGAAACGGCAGTTACTTTGCTTTGGTGCGGCGGCGCTCATCGGAGTGCCGATTTTCTTTCTGGTCAAAGCAACCGGAAATGTGAGCCTTGCAGCACTGTCCATGATGATCGTCATGTTACCGTTGTTCTTTCTGGCAATGTATGAAAAGGATAGTCAGCCGTTGGAAGTGGTTGTAGAACACTTCATTCAGACCAAATTCGTTCGTCCCAAGGTTCGCCCTTATCAGACGGACAACTATTATGACGCTTTGATGCGTCAGTACAAACTGGAAAAGGAGGTTGAACGAATTGTTTTTCAAAAAGAAGCCACAGGCAAGAAACATCAAAATGCCTGCAAATCTGAATCGGAAGCAGCAGCGAGAAATTAAAGCTGTTGTGGAACGGGCAAAGAAGGACAACGGTATTCCGCAGACTGCACAGCAGTCCATTCCCTTTCAGAGAATGTTCCCGGATGGCATCTGCCGTGTCACTGACAGTTATTACACCAAGACCATTCAGTTTCAGGACATCAACTATCAGCTGGCACAGCAGGAAGATAAGACTGCCATCTTCGATGAGTGGTGCAGTTTCCTGAATTTCTTTGACAGCTCCATTCACTTTGAGCTTTCCTTTATGAACCTGAGTACCGATGCTGAAAGCTTTGAAAAGAGTATCCGTATCCCGTTCAAGAAGGACAGCTTCAATCCCGTCCGTGCCGAGTATAGCCAGATGCTGAAAAAGCAGTTGGCGCAGGGCAACAACGGCTTGACCAAAACCAAGTACCTGACATTCGGCATTGAAGCCGAATCCATGCGGCAGGCAAAGCCGAGACTCAACCATATCGAAAACGATCTGCTCAATAACTTTCGGCGTTTGGGTGTCATTGCCACTACCATGAACGGCAAAGAGCGGCTGCATCTGATGCACTCTATGTTCCACATGGGTGATAATGATAAGTTCTTCTTCGATTGGAAGTATCTTGTGGAATCCGGGCTGTCCGTAAAGGACTTCATTGCTCCGACGGCGTTTGCCTTTAAGACCAACCGCACCTTCCAGATGGGCAGTATCTTCGGTTCGATGTCTTATCTGGCAATTACGGCATCAGACCTGTCTGATCGTATGCTGGCGGATTTTCTGGATATGGAATCCACGCAGATCGTGACCATGCACATCCAGTCGGTTGACCAGACTGCGGCGATTAAGACCATCAAGAGAATCATCACCGAGCTTGACCGTTCCAAAATCGAGGAACAGAAAAAGGCTGTGCGTTCTGGCTATGACATGGACATTATCCCATCTGACCTTGCTACCTATGGTAAAGATGCGAAGTCACTTCTGAAAGAATTGCAGAGCCAGAATGAGCGAATGTTCATGGTGACATTTCTGGTGCTGAACACCGGGCGCACCGAGCAGGAACTGGAGAACAATGTGTTCCAGGCACAGAGCATCGCCCAGAAGCATAACTGCAATCTGCGTCGTTTGGATTTTCAGCAGGAATCCGGACTGATGAGCAGCCTGCCTTTGGCACAAAACCTGATTGAGATTCGTCGTGGCCTGACTACCAGTTCCACGGCTATTTTTGTGCCTTTCACCACGCAGGAGCTGTTCCAGAATGGTGGAGAAACGCTCTATTACGGGCTGAATGCTCTGTCGAACAACCTTATCATGGTGGACAGAAAGAAGCTCAAGAACCCCAACGGACTGATTCTGGGTACTCCCGGTTCCGGTAAATCCTTTTCCGCAAAGCGTGAAATCACCAATGCGTTCCTGGTTACGGATGACGATATTATCATCTGCGACCCCGAAGCGGAATATGCGGCTCTGGTTCACAAGTTCAATGGTCAGGTGGTAAAAATCAGCTCCTCCAGTACCAACTATATCAACCCTATGGACATCAACCTGAACTACTCTGAGGATGACAACCCGGTAGCACTGAAAGCTGATTTTATCCTGTCCCTCTGTGAGTTGATTATGGGCAGTAAGGATGGCTTGCAGCCTATCGAAAAGACGGTTATCGACCGTTGTGTGCATCAGATTTACCAGAGATATTTCGACAATCCTGCCCCTGAGAATATGCCGATCCTTGAGGATTTGTATGATGCCCTTCTGAAACAGGACGAAAAGGAAGCCCACCATGTAGCGACCGCCTTGGAAATCTATGTTAAGGGTTCTCTGAAACTGTTTAACAACAGAACCAATGTGGATATTCAGAATCGTCTGGTGTGCTTCGACATTAAGGAGCTGGGCAATCAGCTGAAAAAAATCGGTATGCTGATCGTTCAGGATCAGGTCTGGGGGCGTGTAACTGCCAACCGTTCTGCCGGTAAATCGACCAGATATTATATTGACGAGTTCCATCTGCTTCTGAAGGAAGAACAGACGGCAACCTATTCCGTAGAAATCTGGAAGCGATTCCGTAAATGGGGCGGCTTGCCGACCGGTATTACTCAGAATGTCAAAGACCTGCTTCGTTCCCCGGAGATTGCCAACATCCTCGAAAACTCTGATTTCATCTATATGCTGAATCAGGCAAGCGATGACCGAAGTATTCTGGCACAGCGGTTGAACATTTCGCCGCATCAGCTGTCCTATGTAACCAACTCCGGTGAGGGCGAAGGACTTCTGTTCTATGGCAATGTGATTCTGCCGTTCATTGACCGATTCCCGACAGATCTGGAACTGTATCGCATTATGACCACGAAGTTAAACGAGGTGGCACAGGAAAAGGAGGCGTAATGTATGGCGAAAAGACCTACGACTCCGTTTTACCGAAGATGACCTTGCAGATTCTCATGTGAAGAAAGCTGCCGACCGTGCAGATAAGGCGGTTGATAGGGCTGAAAAAGCGGCAGACAAATTGGCTTCTAAAAAGGCAAAGCCGAAGCTAAAGCTGGAAACAGATGCAGCCGGTTCCCGTAAAGCAAAGCTCCGTTTTGAAAAAGCGGAGTTTACGGAAATCGAGCGCCCATCTGTGGCAAAGCACATGGCAAGCCGTGGTGCCGCAGTCACGCTCACATCCAAAGCACATCGGGCGGTGTCAGAATATGAGGATGATAATATCGGCGTTCAGGCTGTGCAGGAAACGACCAAGGCTGTTGAATCCACTGTCTATACCGTCGATCATGCCGTTTACAGTCACAAGCTGAAAGCCTACGACAAGGCGGAAAAGCTGGTTGAGAAGTCAGATAAAGCAAATGTAAATGCCCTGTATGAGAAGTTCAAAAAGGACAACCCCGATGCCGGTTCCAATCCCTTTTCCCGTTGGCAACAGAAAAGGGCAATCAAGAAAGAATATGCTGCCGCCAAAGCCGGTAAGAATACCGCTTCGACAACGGCTTCTGCATCTAAGGGTGCAGGCAAGGCAACGGGCAAAGCAGCTCAGGGAGCCAAGAACATCACAGAAAGAGTAACGGAGTTCTGCACCACACACTCTAAAACGATTCTGTTTGTTTTGATTGCCGGACTGCTTTTTATGATACTCTCAGGGATGTTCTCGTCTTGTTCGGCTATGTTCCAAGGCGGCACACAGATCATTCTGGGAACTTCTTTTACTGCAAAAGAGGAAGATATTATTGGTGCGGACAATGATTACAAGGCTTTGGAAGCTGCGCTCCGCAATAAAATCAATAATATCGAGCGTACTCATAGCGGATATGACGAGTACCGGTATGACCTTGATGAAATCAACCACAATCCTTATGAGCTGGCGGCGTATTTGACGGTGAAGTTTGAGGATTACACCAGAGATGAGGTGCAGGCTACCCTGCAATGGCTATTTGAGCAACAATATGAGCTGACCCTGACGGAAGTAGTAGAGATTCGTACACGAACAACATCTTCTACTGATCCCGAAACGGGAGAGACAACAACAGAGGAAGAAGATTACGAATATTATATTCTGAATGTGAAGCTCAGAAATAAGGGCTTGAACAGTGTGATTTCAAATTCCGGCTTGTCGGAAGATGATATGGAGCGATATAGAATTTTGCTTCAGACAAGGGGCAACAGACCGGATATTTTCGGAAATGACATTTACGCCACCCCTGGCGGCGAGTACACCGATTATGATATTCCGGGCGAAGCGCTGACAGACACAAGATTTGCCAATATGATTCGGGAAGCTGAAAAATATCTGGGATACCCGTATGTGTGGGGCGGCAGCAGCCCGTCTACCTCCTTTGACTGCTCCGGATTTGTTTCCTATGTAATCAATCACTGCGGAAACGGTTGGAGTGTTGGTCGTTTGACCGCAAACGGTTTGATGGGCGTATGCGACATTATCCCGAAAAGCTCTGCCAAACCGGGAGATTTGATTTTCTTCCAAGGCACTTATGATACCTCCGGTGCATCACACGTTGGTATCTATGTTGGCAATGGTATGATGATCCACTGCGGAAACCCCATTTCCTACGCTTCTATCGAATCGAATTACTGGCAACAGCATTTTTACTGCTTCGGCAGAATCAGAAACTAAAGGAGGGATGGCGATTGAGTGCCAAGTTAGACAGAATAGGTGCAGACCTTGAAAAAGCCCGTAAGAAACGGGCAGAATGGGATGCTAAGGTGAAAGACCTGGAACGCAGATACCGTGAGGAGGAAAATTCCGAAATCCATGAGATGGTTCATGCTGCGAACCTGAATCCCGAACAGCTTTCCGAGCTGCTCCGTATGTTTGCTGCGGATATGGCTCCGAAGCCTGATACGATCAATACTATGAATGAGGAGGAAACGCAGAATGAGATTTAAGAAAATTGGAGCCGCATTGCTGGCGTGTGCAATGTGTTTTGGCGTGTTTTCTACAACGGCATTTGCCTATGTAGATGAAAGCGTAGCGACTGAAGAACCTGCGGTCGAAGAAAAAGTTCCCGAAACAGAGCCGGAGGAGCCGATGCTACCGCTTACTCCCGACGGCAATCTGACTTTGGTTGATGACGCTGGCTCGCCTACGAAAAGCGGAAAGCAGTTCATTACCGCTGTAACCAAAAACGGAAACTACTTCTATATCATCATTGACCGTGATGATAAGGGCGAGGAAACCGTGCATTTTCTGAATCAGGTGGATGAAGCCGACCTGCTCAAGCTGATGGACGAGGAAGAAGTTGCAGAGTTCACCAAGCCGGTTGAGGAAACAAAGCCGGAAGTAGTTGAAACAGTTCCTGAAATTACAGAACCGACACCGGAGGAAAAGCCGAAATCCACAAATATGCTCCCGGCGATTCTTACTCTGATTGTGCTTGCCTGTGGTGGTGGATTCTTCGTATTTAAGAAAGTCCAGGAAAAGAAGAAGGCACAGGAAGCGGCAAAGCCTGACCCAGATGCTGATTATGTGGACGATGACGAGGACTATGGGTACGATCCGGAGTTTGAGGACGACGATGAAGATAGCTCCGTCGATGAAGATGATAATGAACCTGTGTAAACAGGATAGGCTTGATGCCTGGGGCAGCCTTCGGGTTGCCTTTACATAGTTTCCGCTTTCAAAAAATAAAAAAATTTGCGTTTTTGAAAGTGACATCTTGCATATACTATTAGCAGACAGTATAATAAGTACAGCGAAGCGGTTTCGAGAAATGAAAAAACTTCAATTTTTGAAAGCGGGTGACTATATGAAAACAATCACGAGAGCAAAATATCTCGATAGAATCATTGAACTGAATGGTACTCCTGACATCAAGATCATCACGGGCATTCGTCGATCTGGTAAGTCCAAATTGATGCAGGCGTATATTGCGTATCTGAAAAGCAATTTTGAAAACATCAATATTATCTTCATCGACTTCATGGATTTGGCGTATGAAGAAATCAAGGAATACCATGCCTTACACGCCTATGTGGAAGAACATTATCAGGAAGGAAAAACGAACTACCTGTTTGTAGACGAGGTTCAGATGTGTCCCAAGTTTGAGTTGGCAATCAATAGCCTGTACTCTAAGGGAAAATACGACATCTATGTAACAGGCTCTAATGCTTTCCTGTTGAGTGCAGATCTGGCAACTCTGTTTACCGGACGCTATATTGAAATTCATGTGTTTCCTTTCAGCTTCCAGGAATATTGCCAGTATTATGATGATATTAGTGACAAAGATAAGCTCTTTGATGAGTACGCTATCAAGGGCGGTTTAGCAGGTTCCTATGCTTATAGAACCGAAAAAGACAGAACAAACTATATCAAAGAGGTCTACGAAACGATTGTTACAAGGGATTTGGTACAGAAATATACTCTCCCGGACACTTTGGTTTTACAACGTCTGAGCGAGTTCCTTATGGATAATATCAGCAACCTGACTTCTCCGAATAAGGTCAGTCAGCTACTGACAGCAAATGAGACTCCAACCAATCATGTAACCGTCGGCAAGTACATTAAGTATTTGTGCAATGCTTTTGTATTTTATGATATTAAGAGATATGACATCCGAGGTAAGAAATACCTTGAAAGCTCTGAAAAGTTCTATTTGTGTGACAGCGGTATTCGATATGCAATACTGGGAAGCAGAAATATAGACTATGGCAGAGTATATGAAAACGTTGTTTGTATCGAGCTTCTTCGCCGTGGATATGATGTCTATGTCGGCAAGCTCTATCAAAAGGAAATCGACTTTGTTGCTCAGAGAGGTAGCGAAAAGATTTATATTCAGGTCAGCGACAACATTTCCGGGCAGGAAACATTTGAGAGAGAATGCTCTCCTCTGCTTCAGATTCGAGATGCTTATCCGAAAATGATTATTGCCAGAACCAAACATCCCCAATATAGCTATGAAGGAATCGAAATTCACGATATAGCCGATTGGTTGCTACAAGAATAAGCAAGGTGAAATATCTCCGTCATTCTCTTTTGAAATGATGGAGATATTTTTATTATGACGGAGATTGTAGAACAGAAAATTGTATCAGGTTGCAAAAATCCTTTCCGAACTTTTTACATAGCAGTCATGCACTACGGTGTGTGGCTGCTTATTTTTTTGTGAAAGGAGCAGATGCAAATGAAATTAGTTTTGGCTGAAAAGCCTTCGGTTGCACAGAGTATTGCCAAAGTGTTAGGTGCTGCCAAGCGTGAGGATGGCTACTTAGAGGGAAACGGATATGTGGTCAGCTGGTGTGTAGGGCATTTGGTGGAGCTGGCACAGCCGGAAGTCTATGATGCGAAGTACAGCAAATGGGCTTATGCAGACCTTCCTATCTTCCCGATGGACTGGCAGTATGAGGTTTCTGCCGGTACGAAAAAACAGTTTGGGATTCTGAAAAAGCTCATGGCCAGAGAAGATGTTGCGAGTCTTGTGTGTGCAACAGATGCCGGTCGTGAGGGCGAGCTGATCTTTCGGTTGGTGTACCACAAAGCCGGGTGCAGAAAGCCGTTTGAGCGGCTTTGGATTTCCTCGATGGAAGATGTAGCAATCAAGGAGGGCTTTGAAAATCTCAGGTCTGGAACGGAATATGATGCTTTGTATGAAGCAGCACTGTGTCGAGAACGAGCCGACTGGATTGTTGGTATTAACGCTACTCGACTTTTTTCGACCCTTTACGGGCAGACCCTGAATGTTGGTCGTGTTATGACCCCTACCCTGGCTATGGCTGTTATGCGAGAAGCTGCCATTTCCGCATTCAAGCCTGAACTGTTCTACACAGTTCAGATTGGATTGGATGGTTTTACGGCTGCAAGCGAACGCTTCAAAACCAAGGCAGCAGCCGAAGCTGTCAAACAAAGCTGTTCGGTGGCAATCGTTCAGAAAGCTGAATGTAAGGAGAAAACAGAAAAGCCGCCTGCGCTCTATGACCTGACCAGTTTACAGAGAGAAGCCAACCGTGTGCTTGGCTACACGGCACAGCAGACCTTGGACTACACGCAGAACCTCTATGAAAAGAAACTGGTCACTTATCCCCGTACCGACAGCAGGTTTCTGACGGAAGATATGGCACATAGCCTGACCGACCTCGTAAAGCTGGCTTTCCACACATTCCCCGTGGAGGATGTGGATAACATACCAGTTCATGCAGAGCAGGTTGTGAATAACAAAAAGGTCACAGATCACCATGCCATCATTCCGACCAGAGAATTGCAGAAATGCAATCTGAGCGAACTTCCCAAGGGTGAACTTGCAATTTTGCAACTGATCTCGAATCGGTTGTGCGTAGCTGTTGGCGATCCGCACCGATACGCAGAGACAGTTATTGAGCTGGACTGTGGCGGTACCGTGTTTTCCACCAAAGGCAAAACTGTTGTGCAGGATGGATGGAAAGCTCTGGTTCAGAAAAATGATTCGACAAAATCCGACGAAAACGTGCAGACACTCCCTTCTGTTTCCGTTGGTGACGAAATGACCGTCAGCGGCACGGAAATCAAGGAAGGGAAAACATCTCCCCCTAAACACTTTACCGAGGATACTCTGCTTTCTGCTATGGAAACTGCCGGTGCGGACGAAATGCCTGATGAGGTGGAGCGCAAAGGTTTGGGAACGCCTGCGACCCGTGCCGGTATCATTGAGAAGCTGGTTCGCATCGGTTTTCTGGAGCGTAAGGGTGATAAGAAAACCAAACACCTGATTCCGACCCACAAGGGTACGGCTCTGGTAACAGTCATGCCGGAACAGATTCAGTCCCCATCCATGACGGCGGATTGGGAAGAAAAATTGTTGCTCATTGAGAAAGGCGAATATGCCAGCGAGGACTTTATGGACGAGATCAAAGATGTGATTGCCGGTCTGATTCAGAACTATGAAGTAATCCGTGATTCCGAGGTTATGATGTCGAAAGAAGCCAATTCTATCGGCAAATGCCCGCTCTGCGGCAGTGCTGTAGAGGACAAAGCCAAGGCATTTTTCTGTTCCAACAGAGCTTGCAAATTTGCCCTCTGGAAAAACAATCGCTACTTTGCGAGCATCGGCAAGAGCATGACTTCTGCCACGGCGCAGAAATTGCTTGGTTCCGGCAAGGTAAAGCTCAAGAATTGCAAGTCCGAAAGAACGGGCAACACCTTTGATGCCACCGTCTTTATGGAGGTATCAGATGATGGCAAAACGAAGTTCAGTATGGAATTTGAAAATGGAGGAAAGCGCAAATGACAAATGAGTACAACCCGGATGGTAAGGAAATCCGATTTATCGACAGCCATTATAAGGATTTGTTTCATATCCCCGATGGCAGCTGTGTGCAGATTCACTACCCGGATGAAATGGTTGTGAAGCCCTGCACCTTCATTGACGAGTAAATGACACGTTACAGACTGCAAAATGTACCAACTGAAAAAAGAAAGAATACCGTTGTGTGCTTTATTTCTCGATCAGCTTTTCAAACATGAGGAAAGGTTTTTATAAAAAAAGAGTAGTTACCGTTTTTTGGTAACTACTCTTTTCCTTTTTTAAGGTTTAAAGTCCTGGAAGTTTAGGTGTTTTGGGTATTGGTGGTGTAGGTAGCTGCAAGCTTTCCAATTTTTGTTGAATTGCTTTAAATTCAGGGGTTTCTTGGTGTTGATTTTGAACCATTTTTTGCTCTATTCTCTCCAAAGTCGGTTGAATTTCTTTCCCTGATACTTTACGATTTAATTCTCTTTCTAAGGTCTCTTTCGGACTAATGGAAGGCGTTTCTAAACTTGAATAGAAGTTTCACTCCTTCTCTATTATAAAGCCTTATATCGCTAAATAAGCCCGTTTTATGAAGGGTTTCTAAGCTGAAATGAACGGGTTTACACCCGGCCTTGACCTCCGCCCGCTGTCCCGCTGAATGGGTGGACAAGGCGGCCAATCCCTCAAAGTGCTTGGCCGCTCTCTTTCTGATTTTGAGGTATTCAGTTTTTCAAAATTGAATAATCAAAATAAATTTTTTCGATTGAAAAAATTTTATTTGTTATCATCTTCAATGCCATATTTTTTCTTTTGCCGAATCACATAATTACTGATTTTTTCATCATATAGTGGATACTGGTAATCCAACTGGCATGCCACTTCTGACGAAACCTCCCGGAACAATGCCATACATTGTTCAAAGGATTCCCACATATGGGGATAGGAATCCATATTATAAGTGGACATAAGTCGTTCCCACAATTCCTCTGGGACATATTGCTTCATAAATTTATAGTTTTTTCCCAAACTGAAATGAAATCCCTGTTTGATACCAATCAGCCAGGAAATCATGCGAAGCAATTCTTTTCGTACTATATCATTCATATGGTCAATAGCAAAAAGAATTTCTTTGCGGCATAAGCCCTTTACTACATATGTTGTAGTATTCCAAAATTCATTACAGCAATCGTCAAACATTCTTTGAGTAGGCTTCTGCAAGTGGTAGTCTATATCCGTTGGTATTGGCGGCTTTACGATACGGTTGTCTTTATCCAACAGTAACTTTACCAGTTTATCCCATGTAAAATACTCGTCTATCAGTTCCAGCGGCAGCAAAGTTAAATCTATCTTAACATCATCAGTAAACAGCATTAAATATGAAAATCCCTTTTCTACAGCTGGAAATAATTCCATATCTTCCGGCTTTTGCAGAATCAACCTTTCACCAAATATATCTAGCCATTTATCATCACTTGTGAAGCTGTCCATATCCGTAACAAAAAAAGTAATATCAAAATCCTGAAAATCATCAGGCGGAATATTTGTATTTGTTCTAGATCCTTCCAAAGTAACCATGCGAATGCGTTTGTCTGTTTTTGCAAAATTCAAAACAATATCATAAACTTCCTTTTCTGATCTCATTTTTATCTCCTCCAATTATTGAAATAGGTGTGAAGCCATTTTAGGGCTTTCCCGCCTTGATTACCCTTTAGCAAAGACGGGCGGGACTGTCAACGGCGGCGCATTTATGCGCCGTTCATCTTGACCGTTGATTGGCCCCGCTAACTTTGCTACTCTGTTCTAAGTAATTCCTCAATTTGTTTTTTCATATATTCTACAAGTGCCATCGCTTCCTTTTCTACTGTCTCCCATTCATCAGACAAATTTCCCAAATAAGCTTCCTTTGCCGTTGTTAGCAGGGGGGAGAATCTCTCCGGCAATTTTAAAATTACCCATTTTGCGGCAACATCTTTTGTCGTGATTTCTTCTGTTACTAAAGTAAACCACATTCGTGATAAGGTTAATAACACATTTCTTTCATCACCCTTAAAGCTGGAAATCAAACCAGGTAAAGAAAACCGAATTGCTTTTTTAATTTCGTGAAATGGGATAGCGGGAATAAGCTCTTTGCTTTCCGCCCCCTTCAAAGTTATGCTATTTTTTCTTGCTTGCCATAATAAAATCATTATATCTGGGTCATTGCAGGCTTGCGGATATTCTCCTGCTTCCATCTCTCCCCTTAGCCATTCACCATACATATACTGACATTTTGGCGGAAATTGCAACGGAACAATATCAGATTGATTGATAATAGTTACCTCTAAAGGTCTTTTTTCAATACAGCCTACGGAGCCAGAAATTTTCAATAATTGCTTTGTTAGATCTGCTCTGATTGAATTACTCAATTCTTGTTTAGTAATTATCAGTATATCTATATCACTATCTGGACGCAGCCCATTCATTGTTGCTGAACCATATAAATATATCCCCAATATTTGACCTTGTAATATGGTTTCTGCTATTGAAATAACTTGATTTACTTGTTGTGGAAATTCATTTATATTCATTGTAACTCCTATATGTATTTATTTTTACTCCTCAACAACTGATAAAACAGCGTCTAAGGCTAATTCTAAGGCTATGGATATACTTGTTTTTCCCCATTCTCTTTCTTGGTATTTATGAGGGTCTGCAAGAGTATCGGCTGAAAAAAGCAGCATAGCCCATGTAACTTTTCTAAATTTTGCACACGCCGCCAATGCGGAACATTCCATTTCTACTACTTGACATCCCTCTTCTTTCCGATACTGAACCATTTCTACTGTTTCTCGATAAAAACCGTCTGTTGTCCATGTTTTAACTTCCCAATATGGTATATTCTTTTGGCTTAAAGCAGATTCAATCGCATTTATACCAGCCTTTGAAATCTCTACTTCTCGGGAGGGAGGAAGATAATGGTAAGATGTTCCCTCATCTCTCAATGCAGAAACAGGTATCAAAAATCTATTTTCCGGGATGTCTTCCAATACGCCGCAGGAGCCGACGGAAATAATCTTTGTTACACCCCCTGCAATTAAATATTCTAAAACTTGGACGGCAGCAGCACTTCCCACAGGAGCCGGACATAGACATATTTTCTAATGAAATGCACGCCCGCCAGACCAGCAAAAAGGTAAAGGCGGCCATGCGGACACGGTTCGCAAATGGCGCACACTATGGAGCCTATGCTCCGCTTGGCTATGTCAAAGACCCAGATAAGAAAGGCCATCTTCTGATTGACCCGGAAACAAGGTGGATTATCGAAAAGATTTTTGACCTTGCCGTTCATGGCCGGGGAGCCGCCAGCATTACACGGATTTTGGTCGAAGAAAAAGTACCTACTCCCGGCTGGCTGAATTTCCAGAGATACGGCACTTTCGCAAATATCTATGCCGGAGCGCCGGAGGAAAAAGCCTATGCGTGGACGATAGCGCAGGTGAAAAGTATTCTGAAAGAGGAAACCTATATCGGACACAGCGTCCACAATAAGCAGACCAATATTTCATTCAAAAACAAGAAGAAAGTACGCAAGCCAAAAGAGGAATGGTATCGTGTGGAGAACACCCACGAAGCGATTATTTCCGAAGATGTGTTCCGTCAAGTACAGGAGCAGATTTGCAACAGGCGCAGACGGCAGAAGAACGGCACAACACAGATATTTTCCGGGCTGGTAAAATGTGCGGACTGCGGCTGGTCGCTGGCCTATGGTATGAACAGCCAGAACAAAAATCCCTATGCCCACTACCATTGTAGCAAGTACGGGCAAGGATTGCACCAGTGTTCCATGCACTATATCCGCTATGATGTGCTTTACGCCTATGTCCTTTCCCGTCTGCAATACTGGTCTGTGCTGGCACAGCAGGATGGGGACAAACTTCTGAAACGGCTACTTAACGCCAGCGACAAGGAACGCAATACTGCAAGGAAGCGGCAGACAGCCGAACTGAAAAAGGCGGAAAAGCGCAAAGCAGAAGTAGACACCCTGTTTGCAAAAATGTATGAGGACTGGTCTGCCGGACGCATTACAGAATACAATTTCAATATGCTGTCCGAAAAGTATCAGGGCGAACAGCGAGAATTGGACGCAAAAATTGAACGGCTTCACGAAGCGATGGAGGTCGCCGCCCAGACAGCGGTTGACGCTGAAAAGTGGATAGGTCTGATGAAACAGTATGTCAATCCCACAGAATTGACGGCTGAACTTCTGAATACGCTGATTGAAAAAATCCTTGTCCATGAAGCGGTCAAAAGTGAGGACGGAAGCCGGGAACAGGAAGTGGAAATCTTCTACCGCTTTATCGGCAAAATCGAATGACACATCTTGAGATACCCAACAATATCTTTAACTAAGGGAAACGGGACAAGCTAAACCTGATCTAGACAAAATCATTGCTTTATCTAATATTTTTGATGTTTCAACTGATTATTTACTCAAAGATGACAATGAAGAAAAGAGTAATAAATCAACTAATAAGCATCACTTCAGCCTTTCATGGATTCAATTTGGGCGCCTTAATTCTGCTATTTGGGCAATTGCTGGAGCAATCTATGTTATCTGCGGATTTGCCTTTGACAATTGGGATTCTGGTATGATTATATTTCCAATTACATTGATACTTACTATCATTATCAGATTATTTGCATACTAAACACAAAAACGTCGGAAAAAATTCCGGCGTTTTAATTTGCATTCAATTTAAATAAGTCCCATCGCGTTATAGCACATGTGTACCAGCATTGAGTAACGTAAGTCCTTCGTTGTTGTATATACCCAGGCCAAGACAATACCTAACACCCAGTAAACCAAGATGTACTTGCTCAACATCGGATCGTGCATATAGCCAAATAAAAAGCCACTTGTAATAATTCCTAACCATTTATTCAATGTTGTTGGCTTAGTAAAGAAGATATTGAAGAACATCCCTCTAAAAATCGTTTCCTCACAAAACGGTGCAATAAAGACTACCAAAATTTTAAATAGTCCTGCATTGCCTTGTTCCAATCTATTCAAGCTTTGTTGGTTTTCAGATACACCACCGCCAACTAAATTAAGCATCACGACAGATCCAATCATAATTAAGATAAAGCCGATTACCGCAATCCCTAACCTACGTGCATCCCAGTGCGGACTCTCATTAAAGCCCCACTGATTTTCTTCCTTTAACTGCTGACGATATAAATAAAAGATCACGAATAAAATCACTACAGTCATCAAAGACGTAGCAAACACTCGTAAATCGCCGCTACCCAAATTTATTCTTTTAGGCGCAAAATAAGCTATTTCAAGCAACATATATAGCGCAAAGGCCAATACTGCCCCCGCAATATTTCCCAGATAATGTCCTATTTTCTTCATTTTTCTCGTTCACACCTTGATTCTTTCCACTTTTAATCGATGTTTTCATTATAATATTAATAAGTAAAAAAGCATAAGGAGGAGTATCTGTGCTAAACGAAATTGTTGCTTTTCTAGGAAGACGTGGTGAATTTTTCTACATCTCAGTTTTTATGCTGGTGATCTTCTTTGTCTTCCTAATTTCTTGGCTAATTGAGCCGCGCCGTTTAATCAACGGTGTCTTTTTCACCATCTTTTTAGTGTCACTACTGTCATGGACAACAGTCATGATCCACAAAAGTACCAGCCACGGATTGCAGCGAGCCTATGATCTTTTAATCTTGGTCGTACTTTTTGGCATCGCCGCAATTTTAATCTTTGCCTGGATCTTTTTATTCTGGAACGCCTACTTTGTCTGGAAATATGAAAGTCACACTTTACCTAATCTATTAACTTTGATTGTTGGTTTTGTGGTTCTTATTTTCAGCATTCTGGTCTTAGTCGGTCCCGGAAGATATTTACCACACTGGTTAAGTGCACTGCTTGCATCAATTCCAGCAATTGCCCTCTACCTTGGCCTGGTTTTATACAACTTTTTGTTAAATTTATTACTCTATCAAATCTATCCTCGCCGCTACAAGCAGGATTATTTGATCGTCCTTGGCGCTGGCCTGCTCAACGGCGACCAAGTTTCAAAATTATTGGCCGCTAGAATTAACCGCGCCATTCAATTTTCTAACCGCCAATATCAAAAAGGCAGAAAGCGCCCAATTATTATCATGTCCGGTGGTCAAGGTCCTGATGAAAAAATTCCTGAAGGCTTGGCTATGGCGAGATTTGCTGAACATCGTGGTGTCTTACCCGATCACATTTTAATTGAGGATCAATCTAAGAATACTTACCAAAACATGCTTTTCTCAAAGCGAGTAGCTACTAAAGATTTTGGCAGTGAAAAGTTCAGAGCTACCTTCTTCAGCAACAATTACCATATTTTTAGAGCCGCTCTGCTGGCTAAAGAAGTGGGCTTAAAAGCAAATGGCGTCGGGGCTTTCACCCGTTTCTACTATTTGCCTAATGCAATTATTCGTGAATTTGCCGGTGTGTTTGTCATGCATAAACGCCGCCATTTCGTTATCATGGGAGTAATAATTTTATTCTTTATTCTGCAAGCTATTTTGGCTGCAGCAGGCATCGTTAAATTTAACGTTGTCTAATCTCATTAGAAAGAAGACGAGAAATGCTACAACTAAAACACATTTTTAAGTCATACCATGTGGGCGACACCGTTACTCACGCTTTGCATGACGTTACTATTTCTTTCCGTGACCAAGAATTCGTGGCTATTTTAGGGCCAAGTGGTTCTGGTAAAACGACAATGCTGAACGTTATTGGTGGTTTAGATCGCTATGATAAAGGTGATTTGATCATCAACGGTAAATCAACCAAGAACTTTAAAGAAACTGACTGGGACGCTTACCGTAACAACACCGTTGGTTTTATTTTTCAAAACTACAATCTGATCCCTCACCTTTCAATCATCGCTAATGTCGAATTAGGGATGAATCTTTCTGGTGTTCCAAGTAAAGAGCGCCACGATAAGGCGATTAAGGCTTTGACCGAAGTCGGTTTAAAAGAGCACATCAATAAGCGCCCTAACCAATTATCTGGTGGTCAAATGCAACGTGTAGCCATTGCTCGTGCGATTGCCAACGATCCTGATATTTTACTCTGTGACGAACCAACTGGGGCTCTTGATACTGAGACCTCCGTTCAAATCATGGAATTGATTAAAAAGATCTCCAAGGATCGTTTAGTCGTTATGGTTACTCACAATCCTGAACTAGCTGAAAAATACGCTACTAGAATTGTTAATTTCCAAGATGGTAAGATCCGACACGATTCTAAGCCATTTGATCCTAAGGAAGAAGAGGACAAATTCAATTTAAAGCGGACCAAAATGTCCTATTGGAATGCGATCAAACTTAGTTTTACCAACATCATGACTAAGAAAGGTCGGACAATTTTAACTGCTTTTGCTTCCAGTATCGGGATCATTTCCATCGCGGTTGTTTTAGCCATCTCCAATGGTTTTCAAAAGCAAATCAACACTACGATGAGCAAGGCTTTAGCTAAATATCCGATCTCAATTAGCCAAACAGCCACCGATATGAACTCGATGAACGAGCGTAACGAGTCGAATAAAAACGTCAAAAATCGCGGTTATGTAACGGCTAAAAAAGATCAAAGCGAACAGGCTCAACATACTAACAAGATTACCCAAAAGTATGTTAACTACGTTAAGAAGATCAATCCTAGTTACGCCAACAATATTTCTTACCAACGTGGCGTTACTTTAAACCTTTTATCTAAGGTAAAAGGCGAGCCTGAACGAGTACAATTTTCAAATTCTGATCCTGATCAAGGTTCATCCGTTGTACAAGCACGTGCACAAGCCATGAGTTCAATGGGTATCGGCTCTTCAGTTTTCCCAACAACTTTGAATAAAAATAAGGGTTCATTCTTAAAGCAAAACTACCAAATTTTATCGGGCACCTGGCCTACCAAGGCAACTGATTTAATTTTAGTAACTGATAATAAAAACACTGTTAACCTAAATTCCTTAAAGAATTTAGGTTTTGATGTGTCTGAAAATGATCAAATTAAATTTAATAAACTTGTTGGTAAAACATTTAAAATAGTTGCTAACAACGATTACTACCAAGAATTGCCTAATGGCATGTTTATTCCTAAGAAAGTTACTAGCTCAATGTACAACAACGCCAAGACCAAGTTGATACTCGTTGGTGTAATTAGACCTAAGAATGAAGATTCAATGGCCCTTCTCTCAACTGGCATTGCTTACAGCGATAAACTTTCTCAAGAAGTGATCAACGACAACAAAAATTCTGACGTTGTTAAGGCGCAAAAGAAGACTAACCGTAGCGTTTTGACTAATCAAAAATTGAACGCTAACGAAAAGAAAATGACGATGCAAACCTTAGGTGGTTCTAGCATCCCTACTGGCATCATGATCTACCCTAACAACTTCGATGATAAGGACAAGGTGCTCGATTACTTAGACAAGTGGAACAAGGGTAAAAAGAAGGCCGACAAGATCGTTTATACCGATATGTCTAACGCCGTTACCACGATGACTGGTGGCTTGCTTAACGGTATCACCACTATCTTGGTTGCCTTTGCCGCTATTTCATTGATCACCTCAATGATCATGATCGGTATTTTGACTTACACTTCAGTTCTTGAAAGAACGAAGGAAATTGGTGTCTTAAAGGCATTGGGCGCTCGTAAGAAAGATATTACACGTGTGTTTGATGCAGAAACCTTTATCTTGGGTGTCTTCTCTGGTGTACTCGGTATCTTCATCGCCTACCTGCTTACTTTCCCAATCAATACCGTAATTTACAACATCACGGATTTGGCGAACGTAGCGCAGCTTGATCCAAAGGCAGCAATTATTTTAATCATCGTTTCAACGGTACTTACTTTGCTAGGTGGTCACATCCCTGCAAGAATGGCAGCTAAGAAAGATGCCGCAATTGCACTTAGAAGTGAGTAACAAAAAAACGCATTACATTGGTAATGCGTTTTTTCATGGATAAATTAATGCTTTTTCAACACTATTTTAAGTGGCGTTACGATAATTGGTGTAACGATTGCTGTAAAAACCGCCTCAAGCAATCCGTTTAAGCCAAGGGCCGAAATCAAAATCAAGATCAGTGGTGAACTTGAATTATAATTGCCCAAATGTTGCACCAAACTTGCTGGATCATGCATAAAAAATAGACTAGTTAACACGATCACCATAACCGTATTAGTCAAAGAAGTGGCGGCACCACTCACGATATAGCTTACTTTATCATATCTTGATTGATCAAAGTATTTGCCAATAAGTCCCGGAAAATAGCCAGCTAAAATACTTGGCACAAGCGAAATTACCGGATTTTGAAATAGCATTAAACTAACCATATCCCCTGGTTGAGTGTACGCTATAATTAATCTGGTAATTCCCCAGAAGAGGCCAAAGATAAAACCAGCCTTCGGTCCCATTAATGTGCCATAAACTGCGATTGTTAATGGAATAGTAGTGATGGCAGGAAGAGCTGGAACAACTCTAATGTAGCCAATATTAGGCACAAAGGTTTGAATAATCAATAGCGCAGCAAATACGGCAGTAATTGCCATTCTCTTCGTTTCTTCTCGTCTCATTCAATTTCTCCAATTCATTTTGTTTCGACAACATTAAATTAAATCATAGATGAATAATTTTTTCAGTAAAAATACCTTGGTTCTTGTACAATAAGTACAGATTAAGAAAAGGAATTTATATGCGTTTCAAAAAATTATTTTTAGTAGTTCTATTAGCAATGGGCACCCTCTCTGCGTGCTCTACTTCAAACAATACGGATGACAATGCTTCAAAATCTGTCGCTTTAGTTACAGATGGTAAAATCGATGACCAATCTTTTAATCAGGCCGCTTGGAAAGGACTGAAGGATTATGGCAGCGAATACAAATTAGATAGAGGCACAGATGGCTACCAATACTTTCAAGTTAAAAATCAGGCTGATTTGAAAAAAGGTATTAATAAGGCGATCCGGCAAAAATACCAGACTATCTTTGGTATCGGTAACGAATCTAAAAGTGCCATTATCTCCGCTGCCAAAAGTAATCCTAAAAAGAATTTCGTTATCATGGATGATACCATTAAAGGCTATAAAAACGTGGCATCTGTCCGCTTTAGAAAAGATGAAGGTGCATATCTAGCTGGCGTTGCGACTGCAAGCCAAACCAAAACGGGTAAAGTCGGTTTCATTGGCGGTGCTAACAATAGCGTGATTGCTTCATTTAAGCGTGGTTTTACTCAAGGTGTAGCAGACCAAGCTAAAAAATTGCACAAAAATGTTACCATCTACGATCAAAATGTGGGCAATTTTACTGACACTGTAAGGGCGCAAAGTATCGCTACAAACATGTATGATAAAAACGTAGATGTGATCTTCCATGCAGCAGGCAATGCTGGAGGCGGCCTATTCCAAACAGCGAGATTTATCAATCAAGCTCGCCCTGCCCAAGATCGCGTTTGGGTAATTGGCGTTGATGCCGATCAATCTGATTTAGGCAAATATTATGCCAAAGGCGGTCAAGAAGCCAACTTTGTTTTAACGTCTGTAATCACCGGTGTTAACGTTGCGACTAAGGATATCGCCAGCCGCAGTTATCAGGATAAATTTCCTGGTGGAAAAATGATTACCTATGGTTTAAAAAACAATGCTGTCTCAATTCTGCCAGGACAAATAGCTCCGAATATCTGGAAAGATGTGCAAATAGCTCGAAGCAAAATTTTAGCTGGCAAGATTAAAATATAAAAGTAAAAAAAAAATCTGTTTCACATGAAACAGATTTTTTTACACATATGCACAAAGTTATCCACAAGATATAGTGAATAGTGTGCTCTCAAATACTATATCTTGTAATCAAATGACTGATAGTGGTTCTTTTTCAGTTGGAGCAGGGAAATCGCTGTTAATCAAACGCATTTCGTCTTCAGTTAATTTGATATTTTGAGCAGCAATATTTTCCTTCATATGCTTGATCTTGGCAGCCTTAGGAATAGCTAAAACATTGCCATTGCGCATTGTCCAAGCAAGCATAATCTGATGTGGCGTAACGCCATGATCACGCGCAACAATTTTCAAATTACGTGTAATGCGAATCGTATCGCCAGCACCCGAATTAAACGGTGAGTAGCCGATAAAACTTACACCATGCTTTTTTTGCCAATCTTGTAAGTCATACTCGGTTCCTCGCTCATTTAAATTGTACAGGTCTTCATTGGCAAAACATTTATCTCCACCAGGTACCGTGAAAAGTTCCTTCATATCGCTAGTATCGAAGTTTGAAACGCCCCAATGACGAATCAAACCTTCTTTTTGCAAAGCTTCAAGGCCACGAATTGTATCAGATAAGCGATGATTGCCACGCCAGTGAAGTAAATAGAGATCCAAATAATCTGTGCCTAGTCTTTCCAAACTAGCTTCCAAACTCTGCCGTTCTAATTCTGGCGTTGCATGATAGGGATAGAATTTTGAAATCAAAAATAATTTGCTTCTATCATAGCCTTTAATGGCTTCACCTACCAACTTCTCGCTTTTACCTTCACCGTACATCTCGGCTGTATCAATAATGTTTATCCCATGATCCAGTCCATAACGGATTGCGGCTATTTCTTCATCTTTTTTTCTGGGTTCTTCACCAATATTCCATGTACCTATACCTAATCCCGTTAATTTTTCAAAATCCATCCTTATTCACTTCCTTTACTCAAATTCTAACATAGTTAAGAATATTTCTTTTTATTTAATTGACAAAATGGTCTATTCCACTTTATAATGGACTAGACCAGTAAATGGGGAGGATTTATTATGAAAGTTATTGTTACAGAAAACAAAATTCAAGGCGGAGCAAAAGCATTCGAAATTTTTGAAAAAGGTATTAAGAACGGTGCTAAGGTATTAGGTTTAGCAACCGGTTCTACCCCTGAAACACTTTACCAAAACTGGGTAAAGAGCGACCTTAATTGTGAAGATCTTACTAGTATCAACCTTGATGAATATGTTGGCTTAACACCAGACAATCCTCAAAGTTACCACTACTTCATGCAAAAGCACTTATTCGACAAGAAGCCATTCAAGAAGACTTACGTTCCAGATGGTATGGCAAAAGATATTCCAGCATTCTGCAAAAAATACGACCAAATTATTAAGGACAATCCTATCGACATCCAATTATTAGGTATCGGTCGTAACGGCCACATCGCCTTCAACGAACCAGGTACTCCATTTGACATCGGTACTCACGAAGTTAAATTAACTGAAAACACTATTGAAGCTAACGCTCGTTTCTTCGACAACGAAGACGAAGTTCCAAAGAGCGCTATCTGCATGGGTACTGCTAACATCATGCAATCTAAGAAGATCGTTTTGATGGCATTCGGTGAAAAGAAGGCTCACGCTATCAAGGAAATGATCGAAGGCCCTATTACTGAAGACGTTCCTGCATCAATTTTACAAAAGCACCCTGATGTAACTGTTATTGTTGATAAGGCTGCAGCTCAAGAGCTAGACGACAAATACAAGAACTAAATGACAATTTATCTCTAAAAATAAAAGGCTAGGCTTTCTACAATCGTAGAAGACCTAGCTATTTTTGTTAATTTTAAATCCGGGATTTTTTGAGTACTAGAATTACCTGCTTTATTTTTAGATAACTTCATTTTTTACAATTTTTCTGTTCTAATTGAATTATGTTTCATTCCTATCCGATTTTTCATTTCTACCCTTGACTTTTTCGCGTGAAACAGAATTAAAAAAGAGCTTGTGTGCCACAATATCTTGTATTAAACTTATTAATTGTCCAATATCTGGTATTTAAGAAAGAATGTGATTCAAGTTATTGTTTTAAGCGGGCCAATTGGAGCCGGAAAATCCAGTTTAACCAGTATCTTAGCAGAACATTTAGGTACGCAAGCATTTTACGAAGGCGTTGACAGCAATCCTGTTTTACCCCTCTACTATAAAAATATGAAGCGTTACACCTTTTTGCTTAACACTTATTTGCTTAACCACCGTTTAGCTCAAATCAATCAAGCTATTCAAGATAAGAACAGCGTATCCGATCGTTCTATCTATGAAGATGCACTTTTCTTCAAGATGAACGCCGATAACAAGGTCGCAGATCCTACAGAATTTAAGATCTATGACGATTTGCTTGAAAATATGATGGAAGATACGCCAGGCAATCCAAGCAAGAAGCCCGATTTGCTTATCTATATCCATGTTTCACTTGATACCATGCTTAAGCGCATTAAAAAACGTGGTCGTTCCTTTGAACAAATTAGTACAGATCCAGGTTTGAAGGACTACTATGCTAGACTACTTAGATATTATGAACCATGGTATGAACAATATGATGCTTCACCTAAGATGGCTATCAATGGTGATAAACTCGATTTTGTTTCTAGCATTGATGCTCAAAGGGAAGTATTGAAAGAAATTGACGAGAAGTTGCACGAAATAGGTAACTTATAAGACTAAATAAAAAGAAGGAACGTGATGACAGTTATTGTTTTAAGTGGGCCAATTGGAGCCGGAAAATCCAGTTTAACAGGTATTTTATCTAAATATTTAGGCACTAAGCCATTTTATGAAAGTGTTGACGACAATCCAGTTCTGCCACTTTTTTATGCTGATCCTAAGAAATATGCTTTCTTATTGCAGGTATACTTCTTAAATACACGTTTTCACAGCATTAAAGACGCATTGACTCAAGATAATAACGTGTTGGACCGCTCTATCTATGAAGATGCGCTCTTCTTCCAAATGAACGCTGACATTGGTCGTGCCACTCCTGAGGAAGTCGACACTTACTATGAACTTTTACACAATATGATGGGTGAATTAGACAGAATGCCTAAGAAGAACCCTGACTTGCTTGTTCACATCAACGTTTCTTACGACACAATGATTAAACGTATTCAAAAACGTGGCCGTCCATACGAACAATTGAGCCACGATTCAACTCTTGAAGACTACTACAAGAGATTGCTTCGCTACTACAAGCCATGGTATGACAAGTATGATTACTCACCAAAGATGGAAATTGATGGTGACAAATATGACTTCATGTCTTCTGAAGAAGATCGTGAAATCGTGCTTGATCAAATCGTTGATAAATTGAAGGAAGTTGGCAAGTTACCAATGGATTGGGACAAATCAACTGATATCCAAATCGAAGCTTAATTTCCCAGGTAATAATTGAAAAAGAGCTAGGATTTAACGTCCTAGCTCTTTTCGTATGCATAAATTTTCTTTATTCGATGCTCTCTAAAGCTTTGGCAATACCATCATGATTATTATCTAAAGTGATATTTTCTGGCTTAAATTGCTTTTTCAAGTCTTCTGGTGCATTGCCCATTAAGAAGGGATGCCCCACTGCTCTTAACATTTCTTCATCGTTATAGTTGTCGCCAAAAGCGAGGCAGTCTTTTAGATCTACACCATATTCTTGAGCTACGATTTCAACTGCGCTTCTCTTGCTTACGCCCTTTAAGACGATTTCAAGTAGCGTTGGTGAAGACTTTACAAAATCAAGGTCAATATATTTCTTTGAAAGTTCCTTTTGCATGCGGTCAATTTCTTTAGGCTCACCCATGATTAAGCCCTTGTGTACACCTTGCAGTTTTGCGATTTGTTCAATGCTGGTTTTAGTAGATTTCACATCAACAATGCTTTCTTCTTTTTTGACCCAGTCGCTTTCTTTTTCTGCACTATACCACACATAGCCGCTATAAATATTCCAAGCAGCACCGTTATTTTGCTCTTCAACATAACGGCAAATTTCTGCAGCTTCCTTTGCTTCAAAAAAGCGCGTAATTAGCGCTCTACCGGTCTCATCTAGCGCTAAGGCACCATTATAGGCAATCATCGGAAAGACCTTAAGAATCTGTCCTACTGCCGTCATAATGCCTTTAGGAAGACGAGCTGAAGCTGGTATAAAAATATTACCATTGATAATTTGATGTCTGATTGCGTCACGCGTTTTAGGCGTTACCTTTAATTCATTGTTAATTAGCGTGCCATCAATATCTGAAAAAATAAGTTTTGCGGACATTCTTTCACCCTTAATCTGTTTGATCTATGTAATTAAGAATAATGCTAAAAAACGGAGAATGAAAGTAATTTAGTGTTTTAAAGCTATTTTTGTACAGTAAATTATAATAAATTAGCATATTTTCTTGCCAATAATTCGTGTTTACAAATCTAAATATCAATGCTAAAGTATAAGGGTTGCTTTTACGAAGTAAAAACACGAACAATTCTTTGGAGAGAGATTTATGAATTTTATTAGGAAATATTTTCAATTAGATAAATACAACACCAGTATTAAAGTCGAATTTATTGCTGGTTTGACTACTTTCATTAGTATGTCATACATTTTGTTTGTTAACCCTAGCGTTTTGGGTGCTAGTGGTATGAACACAGGTGCTGTGTTTACTGCTACTGCTTTGGCCAGTGCGCTTGGTAGTGCCATCATGGGTATTGTTGCAAACTACCCAATTGGTGAAGCACCAGCCCTTGGTATTAACGCATTCTTTGCTTACACCGTTTGTGTGGGGATGCACGTTTCATGGCAAACTGCTTTAGCCAGTGTCTTCGTTGCATCAATTATCTTCATTTTGATCACTTTATTTAAATTGCGTGAAAAGATTATTGATTCAATTCCAGCTGACCTGAAGTTTGCTATTTCATCAGGTATTGGTTTATTCATCGCCTTCTTAGGCTTACAAAACGGTAAGTTAATCGTCGCAAATAAATCAACTCTGGTTGGCTTAGGCTCACTTCATGATCCCCTTGTTTGGATCACCATTTTTGGTTTGCTTGTGACCGTTATCTTGATGATCTTGAACGTTCCTGGTGCGATTTTCATCGGGATGGTTTTAGCCGCTATCTTCGGTATTTGTACCGGTCAAATCGCATTGCCACATAAGGTGATCTCAACTGCTCCAAGTTTAGCTCCAACTTTTGGTCAAGCTATCTTCCACATTAAGGACATTAACTCCGTTCAAATGTGGGTTGTCGTATTAACTTTCTTGCTTGTTACCTTCTTCGATACTGCCGGTACTTTGATTGGTCTTGCTCAACAAGCCGGTTTCATGAAGAACAACAAGATGCCACGTGTTGGTAAGGCTTTGGCTGCCGACTCAAGTGCGATGGCCGTTGGTTCAATTTTGGGTACTTCACCAGTTGGTGCGTTCGTTGAATCAAGTGCCGGTATCGCCGTTGGTGGTAGAACTGGTTTGACTGCAGTTTTCGTTGCTATCTTCTTCTTGATCTCAATGATCTTCAGTCCACTTTTGGGTGTGTTCACTAGTCAAGTTACTGCACCAGCCTTGATTATCGTTGGTGTATTGATGGCCCAAAACACTGCTCACATCCACTGGAACAAGTTAGAAATTGCGGTTCCTGCATTCCTCATCATTTTGGGTATGCCACTTACTTACTCAATTTCTGATGGTTTGTCATGGGGTATGATCACTTACCCAATCTGCATGCTTGCAGCTAAACGTGGTAAGGAAATCAGCCCGATGATGTGGGTACTATTCTTCGTATTCATCATCTTCCTGTGGGTACTGAACTTTTAAATAAAATAGATATAAAGAAAGAACTAAGTTTGAATTTGAGCTTAGTCCTTTTTGCTTACACTTTTTCCTATTTATATCGATTATAATCGATGAAAACACTAAAATTATTAATCTTATCGAGTATAATCGATAGGATTGCAAAAAAGGAGCCTTTTATCGAATATACTCGATAACAGCTTCTTAAAAATGTGTATTTCCCTGGAAATACTAGCGTACAGTTTCCAAACAATATGATTTTTTATGACAGTTTGGGCAACGTAATCTTCTAGTATGCGGCGTATGTGCCGCAAACATAAACTTCTTAAGTTCAGGAACAAACTTGTAATCACAATTTGGACAAATATATGCCACCTTTTGATAATAATTTTTAAGTAGCACAACAGACATTGCAACCAAGATTACTACTAAAACAGCTACCGAAATATAAGCCGTAGTGTTCATCTTATTGATGATACAGTACGCGATAAATGTCATACCAATCAGCTCAACAGCAATTTCCACTGCTGACAGCTTCCACATTGAACGTGTTAATTCTTTATACCTAGTTTCATTATTCATAATCTTCGTAATGTCAGTAACTTCAGCAATACCTTTAGGTTTATTTAATGCCTTCTGCAATTGCACTATTTTCTTATTTTGCTTTTCTAGTTTTTGTACTTCCTGGCTATTTCTTTCCATTTGATCTTTAAGTAAAAGACCAATCGTTTTTTCACTATTTGGATCCTCCAGTATCTTTTGAATATCCTTGAGTGAAAAGCCTAGTTCTTTTAAAAAGATAATCAGTTTTAATTGTTTTATCTGCTCATTTGAATATAAACGATAGCCACTTTCACTCACTCTGCTTGGTTTAACCAGGCCTTTTTGATCATAATAGCGAATTGTCCTGGTGGTTATATTCAACTGTTTTGCTAGATCTCCGATTGTGTATTCTTCTGACATTACTTTCTCACCTCACAACTTAAATATACGGGTTTACGCTGCGTTAAAGTCAAGAATAAGCTAAATATTCCCGAAAAAACTTCAAAAAGCAAATATTTCACTCTTTTTCTATTGAAATTATTAACATTAGATGTATAATCTTAATTGAATGTTCACTTTATACAAATTTTGGAGGACTAAATGAACGCAATCAGTAATTTCTTTCATTTAAAGGAGAACAATAGCTCCTTTAAGACCGAGCTTTTAGCCGGCCTAACTACTTTTGTAAGTATGTCTTACATTCTGTTCGTCAACCCCAATGTTTTGGGCGCTAGTGGTATGGATAAAGGTGCTTTGTTCACCGTTACCGCATTATCTGCTGCATTTACCTGTATCGTAATGGGACTTGTTGCCAACTATCCAATCGCTTCAGCTCCAACGTTAGGTTTGAACGCATTCTTCACTTACACAGTTTGTCTTGGCATGCACGTTAAATGGCAAACAGCTTTAGCTGCCGTTTTTGTTGCATCAATTCTTTTCATTTTACTAACTGTCTTTAAAGTTCGTGAGATGATCATTGATGCGATACCTGCAGACATTAAATATGCTATTTCTGCCGGTATCGGTTTATTCATCGCCTTCATCGGTCTTCAAGGTGGTAAGTTAATTCAAAACAGTGACTCAACTTTGGTTACTATCGGTAGCCTTAACAATCCAACTGTTTGGATCACTATTTTCGGTTTATTCATTACTATCTTCTTGATGATTGCCCGTGTACCGGGTGCCATCTTCATCGGTATGATTATATCTGCTGTCTTCGGTGTCGTTATTGGTCAAATTCCAATGCCTAAGAGTATTATCTCATCTGTTCCAAGCATCGCTCCAACGTTTGGTCAAGCAATCTTCCATATCGGTGACATCAACACCGTTCAAATGTGGGTAGTTGTCTTCACCTTCTTGCTTGTTACCTTCTTCGATACCACTGGTACCTTGATCGGTTTGGTTCAACAAGCTGGTTTGATGAAAGACAACAAGATGCCACGTGCCGGTGAAGCTTTAGCTGCCGACTCATCTGGTATGCTTGTTGGTTCAGTTCTTGGTACTTCACCAGTTGGTGCATTTGTTGAATCAAGTTCTGGTATTGCCGTTGGTGGTAGAACCGGTTTAACCGCAGTTTGGGTAGGTATCTTCTTCCTCATTTCTACAATCTTTAGTCCAATCTTAAGTGTCTTTACTACTCAAGTAACTGCTCCTGCCTTAATCATTGTTGGTGTACTGATGGCCGAAAACTTGGCTAACGTACATTGGACCAACCTCGAAATCGCCATTCCATGTTTCCTTATTGCCATCGGAATGCCTCTTACATACTCTATCTCAGACGGTTTAGGTTGGGGAATTATCGTTTACCCAATCTCAATGATCGCAGCAAAGCGTTTCAAAGAGATTACGCCAATGATGTGGATTCTATTTGTAGTATTCGTTATCTATTACATCGTTTTAAATGTCTAGCTAATTTCACTAGTAAAATACCTCTTTCAAAAACAAGTAGTTAACAGCTACTTGTTTTTTATTTCTCAGGAAATAACTATAAGACATCTCCTCCCAACCCCAATTTGCTTATCTACTAGATTTCTGCTAGAATACTTAACAATCAATATATCTATATATCGTCGAGATAAGGTCGACAGTGTCTACCCTGAACCATAAATTCAGGACTATAGGTATTTAGACGTCATAAATGAAAAAAGGACATCTTTTACCCATAGTTGGTGCGTAACTGTGTCCTTTTTTCATTTGTTTTGGAGGAAAAATGCAGACATTAGATAAAGTCTTTCATTTACAGGATGCTCATACCACTGTTAAACGCGAGTTAATCGCTGCATTAACTACGTTTGTCAGTCTCTCCTACATACTATTTGTTAACCCTAACATTTTGCACGCAGCTGGTATTCCAAAAGGTGCAGCCTTTACGGTTACCGCAGTAGCAACTGCCATTGGTTGTTTCTTGATGGGATTCATCGCAAACTATCCTATTGCGCTTGCTCCAACCTTGGGTAGTGGTGCCTTTTTCGCATACAACGTATGTGTTGGGATGCATATTTCCTGGGAAACAGCCTTAGCTGCTGTGCTTGTTGCATCAATCTTGTTCATTTTAATCACTGTTTTCAAATTGCGTGAAATGGTGGTTAATGCAATTCCACAAGATATGAAGTATGCAATTTCGGCTGGTATTGGTTTATTCATTGCCTTTATTGGGTTAAAAAATGGTCAATTAATCGTTAACAGCGATTCAACTTTAGTTACCTTGGGCAAGTTTAGTAATCCTGCCGTTTGGATTACTTTGTTCGGTTTAATTTTAACTGTTATCTTGATGTGTTTGAACGTACCTGGTTCAATTTTCATCGGGATGATCGTTACTGCTATCTTCGGTATGATCATTGGTCAAATTCCATTGCCTCACGGCATCGTTTCAGGTGCGCCAAGCATTGCACCAACCTTTGGTCAAGCCGTTTTCCACTTAAAGGATATTAATACCGCACAACTTTGGATGGTTGTTTTGACCTTCTTACTTGTTACTTTCTTTGATACTGCTGGTACTTTGATCGGTATGACTGAACAAGCCGGCATGGTTGATAAAGATGGTAAGATTCCACGGATCGGTCGTGCCTTTTTAGCTGACTCAACTGCTATGGTTGAAGGTGCTGTCTTTGGTACTGCTCCACTTGGTACTTCAGTAGAATCAAGTGCCGGTATCGCAATGGGCGGTAGAACTGGTTTAACCGCGATCTTTGTTGGTATCTTCTTTATCATCAGTATGATCTTCAGTCCACTTCTTGCCGTTATCCCAACCACTGTAACGGCTCCAGCTTTGATCATCGTTGGTGTCTTGATGGCAAGCAACTTGAAGAAGATCGACTGGGACAAATTTGAGATTGCTTTTCCTGCATTCTTAACAGTTGTCGGGATGCCATTGACTTACAGTATTTCAGATGGTCTGGCTTTAGGTTTGATCGCCTACCCAATCACAATGATCGCATCTAAGCGCGCTAAGGAAGTTACCCCGATGATGTATATTCTATTCGTGGTATTCATTGTCTTCTTCCTGGTTACTAATTTATAGAAAAATAAGCAAAATTCGTTCCTCGTATGGAGCGGATTTTTTTGTATCTTTTGCATCTCACTCTACGATAAAATATCTGTAGGGGGAATTGTTTATGAAAAACAAAAAAATTATATTATTGCCTGGGTTATTTCTTACTCTAGGTCTTTTTCTAGCAGGCTGTAAATTCCATACTTACACTGACAAAAACTCTGGTCCCGTAGTTAAACAAACACTTTCTGAGCAGAAGTTTAATTCTATGAAAGTTTCGACAGATATTGTTGATACTGAATTGCATGTTGGCAAAACACACAAAGTTATTTATCGCGGCTTGATACGCTTTAAACCTAGCGTTCAAATAAAAAACGGTATTTTAACAATCAAACAAGAAAATAAAGGTGGGCGTTATCGCATTTCTAAAGATAATGTGATCGCTATCTACTTGCCAGCAAAGGAATTGCAAAAAATCGATATGCATCTAGAAGATGGCGATGTTGATTTTTACGGTAATATTCAAGCCAAAAATATTGCGCTTTCTGCTGAGGATGGAGACATCACGATTGATAGCTTGTATGCAAAGAATAAAGCCAAGATCGACTCAGAAGACGGAGATATTGAAGTTGATAAATTATTTACAACAAATGGAGCTAAAATCACCTCAGAAGATGGAGATATCAAGGTGAAGCAAAGTAACGCCCATGGCTATTATTTATCCTCTGATGATGGGGATGTAACCTTTAAGGGAACCGATCATGACAATGATGACGACGGTGGCTCATATACCAAAAATATTTCCAGCTCTAATGTCTTATTTGCTCATAGTGATGATGGAGACGTGACTGTTAACTAATTTTTTCTTCTTGATACGCTATACTAAATGTCAAGGAGAAATTAATCATGAAACTAACTAAAAAAACGCTTTGGATTCTCGGCACTCTGCTTTTTTCAGCCATTGCTGGAATCTACTTTTATCTCAATATTCATAATTCTTCAGGAACTACAATCGCAGTTATCTTAGCTGCACTAGCACTATATTTTCTTTTTCAAACAGGGCAACTTTATCAAAAGATATGGACTAAAATCTTAGTCTATCTGCTTAATGTTGTTTGGATTATTGTAGCTTTATTAGTGACTGAACTTATAATTCGTTAATTTTTTTGTTGACAAATCATTTCCTAGGATATACTATGATAGCAACATTAAAGACAAATTAAGCAATGACAAGGAAAGTAAAAGATAAAACTTCCCACAGAGAGTTTCTAATTTGGTGAAAAGAAATGCCTGTTTTATTTTTGAAAATGGCCTTCGAGCATGAATCTGCGATATTTAGCAGATCCAGGGTCCGCCCTTTATCGCGGTAGTGTATCGCTTTTTAGCCGTACATGAACCGAGGTGAAACTTCCATGAAAAATAGGTGGTACCGCGTGATAAACGCCCTATTAGATCAATATGATCTAGTAAGGCGTTTTTTCTTTCTCATTGCTTAATTTTTTATCTATGCATGAAAAGGAGTTTAGCAATGAAGATTTCTAAGAAAATTTTAGCAACAAGTACAATTATCCTTTCTGCAATTACTCTTGCAGCCTGTGGTAATCAATCTGCCTCTCAAAAGAAAAAACAAGTTTTAAATTGGTCAGAAAACACGCAACTATCCACTCAAGATCCGTCTTTAGCTACTGATACCACCAGTTTCCAAGCCTTATTAAATACTGGTGATGGGCTTTATCGGTTAGACAAAAACAATAAGCCACAATTATCACTCGCCACTAAGGCAAAGACCTCTAATAACGGTAAAACCTATGATTTTTACCTTCGAAAGAATGCTAAATGGTCAAACGGTGATCCTATTACAGCCAAAGATTTTGTTTATTCTTACAGAAGAACTGTCAATCCAGCTACCAAATCACAAATGGCATTCTATCTTTACCAAATTAAGAACGCTCAAGCCATTAATAGCGGAAAAAAGCAGCCTTCAAGCTTAGGTGCTACCGCAGTTTCCAAATACCATTTAAGAGTTCAATTGACTCGTCCACTCAGCTACTTCAAAATCTTGCTTGCCTGGCCACTTTTCTTCCCACAAAATCAAAAAGTAGTGCAAAAATACGGTAAGCTTTACGGTACACAAGCAAAGTACACTGTTTCTTCTGGACCTTTCACTCTTACTAAATGGAACGGCAACAACAAAGTGTGGAGCTTAGTAAAGAATAAAAATTATTGGGATGCTAAAGACGTTAAATTAAGTAAAGTTAACGAACAAGTAAGTGAATCAACCACCACTAGCTATAATCTTTTCCAAGCTGGAAAAGCTGATGAAACAGGTTTAACCGGTCAACAAGTAGCTTCTAATAAAAACAAGGTTGGCTATCACGCTAGACTTTCTTCAGCTATTCGTCGTCTTGAATTAAATCAAAATAAAGTTAAAGCATTCAAGGATCTTAAGATTAGACAAGCATTCTCATATGCCATCAATCGTCAGCAATTGGCTAACAATATTTTGAAAGACGGTTCTATTCCAGCTAAAGGATTTGTTCCATCAGGCATGGGCACAAATCCAAAAACTGGTGCTCAATTTGAAAATGATGCTTACGTAAAAAGCGGTGTGAGCTATAACCTTAAAAAGGCAAAAACCTTATTGCAAGAGGGCTATAAGGAAACTGGCATTAAGTCTATTAAAGTTACATTGTTAGCTAGTGACGATGATTCTTCAAAACAAACTGCTGAATTCTTACAAAGTCAACTAGATCGTTTACCTAATGTAAATATCTCAGTTCAAAATATTCCATTTACTCAATTAATTTCTCGTCAAACTGCTGGAAATTACGAAATTACAATCAAGAATTGGCAAGCTGTTTTTGGTGATCCAATTAACTTCTTGGATGTTTTCCAAAAAGGATCAAGTTATCTCAACAACGGCTGGAACAACAACCAATTCAATAAATTACTTGATCAATCTGAAAATGTTTACGGTAATGATCCTGTGAAGCGCTGGGACAAATTAGTAGCGGCAGAAAAGATTTTAATGAAAGATCAAGGTACTATTCCATTAATCCAAGTGGCTCATCCTCAACTTCTTAAAACCAACGTTAAAGGTGTATCCTTCAACCCAACAGGCGTACCTTATGACTTTAAAAATGTTTATTTTAATTAATTAGATTCGAAATAAGTGTCTGGGAAATACCTAATTCCTAGATACTTTTTTATTTATGAACTTTGAGTCTTTTAATTAAGTAGACGATCCACGTTTTCCTCTATGACCGCTCTTCTCTTGCCATACATCATCCAAATGGTAAAAACTAGCGGGACGCCGACCATTAATATTTCCTGAATGTAATCACTAGCATATCCACTAAAGGTCCATCCAGCTGAATTCCAACCCGATTGTAAGTTAGCTAAATAATCCATTAAGAAATGATAGAGCATCGGCAACCATAATTTTCCTGTGTAAAGATAAAGCACAGCCCAAAGAAAGCCACTGCCCATGACACCAATTACTTGGGCAATAGTGGCGGAAAAAGTTTCACCGTTCCAGCCAACGTTACCGGCATGTGACAGACCAAATAAAATACCTGAAGCATACACAGTGATTGGAAGACGCCATTTACGGGCATATTTAAAGCCAGTTAGGAAGATTAAAATCATTAGGTAACGTTCAGTTTCTTCCAAAATTCCTGGTTCAATGGCAGAAGTTAAACTGGGTAAGGTAAAATATTTAGCTTGGATATCAGACGAAAAATAAAAAAAGGCTGTCCAAATTTGCTTATCAGTTACGCTAAAAGCGTTATAAAACAGATCAAGCGTTGCAAAAGCAAGCAATAAAATAAAAGTGGATATTTGAAAATTACGACTTTTAATAAATTTCAAGTTTGGGTTAAAGTGACAGCCCCAGGCCTTACCTAAAAAACAAGCAATAATCAGTAAAGCAAGAGCGGCAATGACGCCTTGACCCGTAACTGAGTGCAAAAAACGCAAATTTCTACTTATTCTTAACGAAACGTCTGGTCCGTATTGCTGATCAAGAAAGTAAACAGCAAGTAACATGAGAAACCATTTCCTAAGATCACCTGCATAAAGGATTGCTAGAGGCAATAATAGAACAAGATAGGCAGCCCAGAGCAATAGCACCCAAAGTATTTCGAATTGCCGAAAATTAAATATTAAGTAGTTCCCAACTACTAGCCAGATAATTGTAAAATAACTACTAAATACTAATAGATTTAACCATCGTGTAATCTCAAAATTCAATTTGCTAGAATTATGGCGATTGAATTGTACATAGAAATTTAAGCCTACGATTAATATTAAAAACACTAGTTGAAAAATATTGCCGAAATTACGCTGTTTTTTGGTGATTAATTCTAAAACTGTTATGATTAAGGCAATTATTAGTTGTACATCAAAAATTTGTTGCCATCGTTTATGGGACAAAATTATATCATTCATGTTTTTCTTCCAATTTATAATTTATTATTATAATTCTACTTGAGGAAAAAAGACCGTTAATCGTTTTTTAAAGTAACAGATTAACGGTCTTTTTATTGCATTAAAGTTTACAAATGTAAATTTTAAGAGTATAGTTACAAATGTAAACGTAAGGAGGAAAAGATGGTTACTCTTCAAGAAAAAGAAAGCACAATTTCCAATAGTGAATGGGAAGCCATGCGTATTATATGGACTCTTGAACCGGTTAGTTCAACTAAAGTAATTCAAGAATTGCAGGCTAAAAAAAATTGGTCTGAATCTACAATCAAGACTTTGCTTCGTCGTTTGGTTAAAAAGAATCTGCTAGAGCCCTCTAAGGAAGGCAGACACTTTGTTTACTCTTCTAAGATCAATCAAACGCAGGTAATGACAGAAGCCGCTGAAGAGCTTTTAAATCGCATGTGCGACATGCATAAAGGCGAAGTGCTCTTGCAGCTACTGGCTAACTCCCCTATTTCAAAAAGTGACCTAGAAAAAATAAAACAAGAAGTTACTGTAAAAGAAAAAAGTGCCCCTGACATGGTTCCTTGCAACTGTTTGCCAGATAAAGAGCACGTCTGCTAGGAGGAAAAGATATGGGTATTTCACAAATTATCACGTTGATCGTGGCCATCTTGCTGATCGGCTTCATTCTTTGGTGGTTCTTCGGTAAACACCAAGAAGCCGTCGGCACAGCCATAGTTGACCAAGGTACGCAAGAAGCAAACATCGTCGTTAAAGGTGGCTACTCCCCTTCAACCGTTGTGCTTAAGCAAGGCATACCTGCCAAGGTAAACTTCGATATGAATGATTCAACAGCATGTTTGTCTCACGTTGTTTTTGAACAACTTGGTGTTGATAAAGATTTAACTAAGCAAAAAATTACTACTATTGATATTCCCACTGACAAGAAAGGCACTTATAACTTTGCTTGTGGTATGGATATGTTTCATGGAAAGGTTGTTGTTAAATAATGAGTATTTTTTCAAAGAATCAAACTAAAAAAGTTGTCGTAAACGCAGAAAATCATGGTTACAAGCCTGATATTGTTACTTTCAAGCAAGGCAAGCCTGCTCAATTGAAGTTTATTTCTTCAGACAATATGGGATGTATGAACGAAGTCGTTTCAAAGGACTTAAACTTTGACGAAAAATTAGACGGTAAAAAAGAAGTTACTATTGATGTTCCAACCGACAAACCAGGTACTTACAACTACGCTTGCGGAATGGACATGTTCCATGGGAAGGTCGTCGTTAAGTAATGAAACTTTCAAACATTAAACGGTTTTGGATTTCATTTATCTTATCAATTCCAATGCTTATCCAAATGTTTGCCATGCCATTCCATTGGATGATGCCTGGCTACAATTGGATCGCATTTATAACGACAACGATTATTATGGCTATTTCAGCCGCTCCATACTGGAGTAGTGCCTGGGCCGCTTTCAAGCATCATAGCGCTAATATGAATACGCTGGTTGCTGTTGGTACTGCTGTTGCCTATTTCTACAGTATCTTCGCTATGTTCACCGGACATGAAGTTTACTTTGAAAGTGCCGCATTTGTAACGGTCTTCGTTCTTTTGGGCGACGCTATGGAAGAGAAGATGCATAATAACGCATCTAACGCTTTAGCTAAGTTGATTGACTTGCAAGCTAAGGACGCCGAAGTTGAACGTAACGGTGAATTCGTTAAGGTGCCACTTGATCAAGTTAAGGTTGGCGACATTATCCGCGTTAAGCCTGGTGAAAAGGTTCCAGTTGATGGTGTTATCGTCGACGGTTCAACTACTATTGATGAATCAATGGTTACCGGTGAAAGTATGCCAGTAACTAAGAAAAAAGGCGATGACGTTGTAGGTTCAACTATCAACACTAACGGTACATTTAATTTTAAAGCAACCAAAGTTGGTAGCGACACGATGCTTTCACAAATCGTTGATTTAGTTAAGAAGGCGCAAACTAGTCACGCCCCTATCCAAAACTTGACTGATAAAATCTCCAATATCTTCGTACCTGCTGTTTTAATTATTGCGATTATTACCTTCGTTATTTGGTACGTATTCTTGAACGCTCCATTAGTTACTGCATTGCTATTTGCAGTTTCTGTTGTAGTTATTGCTTGTCCTTGTGCCCTTGGACTTGCCACTCCTACTGCATTGATGGTTGGTACCGCACGTAGCGCTAAGATGGGCGTTTTAATCAAAAACGGTGAAGTTCTTGAAGAAGTTAGCGACCTTGATACTGTTGTCTTCGACAAGACCGGTACTATTACCGTTGGTAAGCCTCAAGTAACCGATGTTGTTGGTGATCAAAACAAGGTTTTGACTATTGCCGCAAGTTTGGAAGAAAACTCTGAACACCCACTTGCGACAGCTGTAGTTAAGAAAGCTAAGGAAGACAAAATTGCTTTAGCTCAAGTTAAAAACTTTGCTGCAATTGAAGGTAAAGGAGTTAGAGCCAGTTATGATGGTCAAACTGCTTTCGTAGGTAGTGACAGATTGCTTGAAGATATTTCCATTTCCCAGGAAATGAAAGATCAAGCCATTAAGTTGCAAAAAGAAGCTAAAACTGTTGTTTATGTTGGTTTAGGTCAAGAAATCATCGGTTTAATTGCTATTCAAGATGTTCCTAAGCCAAGTTCAAAGGCTGCTATTGCCGAGCTTAAGAAGCGTGGTTTAAAGACTATCATGCTTACTGGTGATAACCCTAATGTAGCTAACGCTATCGGTAAGGAAGTTAGCATTGATCAAGTTATCGCTGGCGTTTTGCCAACTGAAAAGGCTGCTGAAATTAAGAAGTTGCAAGATGAAGGTAGAAAGGTTGCCTTCGTAGGTGACGGTATCAATGATGCTCCTGCCTTGTCTACTGCTGATGTTGGTATTGCGATGGGTTCTGGTACAGATGTTGCTATTGAATCCGGTGGTATCGTCCTCGTTCAGAACGATTTAATGGGCGTTGTAAGAGCTTTGGACATTTCTAAGAAGACTTTCAACAGAATCAAATTAAACTTGTTCTGGGCCCTTATTTACAACACTATCGGCATCCCTATTGCCGCCGGCCTCTTCATGGGCTTAGGTTTGACCTTGAGTCCTGAACTTGCAGGTTTAGCAATGGCCTTCAGTTCCGTATCAGTTGTAACCAGCTCTCTTCTTTTAAACAAGACTAAAATTGCTGGTGAAGCAGCATAAAATATCTAAAAACGCATCCCTTGAGGATGCGTTTTTATTTTTCCTTTTTCTTTTAGATATTCCGTAAACTCCGTATAATTAAATTAACAATTAAAGGAGTTTATTAAAATGTTGTCTCTTTTCTATTGGCTATTAGCCATCTTCTTCATCAATCTCGGAATTTTCATCTTTGTATTAACACATGAGCGTCGTTCAATGTGGGCCGGTTTAACACTAACCTCCACTTTGATGTTTCTGGCTCTTCTAGCTGTCGATTTTCTAATCGTTGTCGACACTGAGCACCCCGAACAGCATCAATTAATTTCTGGATTCTTACTCTTAGTAGCCGTAGGCATCGCTTTATTCATCTTTGCCTTCGTCTTTCTTTTAATTGCCATCTTTCTCTATAACGGCATCAAGATCTTAATCAAAGAAGGCACTAGATGGACTAACTTCCTGTCTCTAGGAACAGGTATCGTCATCATTTTACTAATTTTCGCCTACCCTGCTTTCGGTCGTTTCAATTCTGCTCCTTGGTTCAGATTTATTTATCTATTTTTATCAATGAGCATTCTTTATTTAATCTTCATCATGATGATGTATACCCTGACTGCTTGGTTGAACCTCATTAATTTCAATATCAAGAAGCTAAACTACGTTGTCGTTCTAGGTGCAGGATTAATTGGCAAAAAAGTTACGCCACTTCTTGCCAGCCGAATCGATCGCGGAATTGAAATTTATCACAAAAATCCTGGCTCAAAATTGATCATGTCTGGCGGCCAAGGTTCCGATGAAGAAATTCCCGAAAGCCACGCCATGGCCGCTTATGCGGAAGAACATGGCGTGCCCCAGTCTGACATCATCATTGAAGATCGTTCCAAGAAAACTAATCAAAACCTTAAGTTTTCACATCAACTGATGCAGCCTGACAGCACATTTTGTATCGTTACTAATTCGTATCACGTTTATAGAGCGCTTGTTTTGGCTAAGCGTCAAGGCTTAAAGTGTATTGGCTATGGTGCCAAGACCAAGTGGTATTTCACCTTAAACGCCTTTATTCGCGAATTTATTGCCTACCTAGTTATTACTAAAAGAATGCAATGCACTATCATTGGCTTCTTTGCCTTGATCAATATCGGCTTGGCATTTGTGTATTACGTCATTCGCCCATTATAAGCTATTAATTTTTAACAATAGTAATCTCTCGGCGATTGACCCTGATCTTATTTTCCTTTTCTAATAGCTTCAATTGTCTGCTCAAAGTTTCAGGACTGGTTCCTAAATAACTGGCTAAATCTTTCTTTTTCAAAGGGAGAGAAAATCTAGCTGAGCCCAACTTTTGACTTTGTTCAACCAGATAATCCATCAAGCGGTCTTTGGCATTCATCGAATTTCTTCGAATTGAATTCGTTTCTGCCGCTACCAGCTTTTCACCAAATGTATTAAGCAAATTGATGACTAAATCCGGCGTCTTTTTAAGCAAGTTTTGAAAATCATCACGATTAATTGAGCAGACATACGTATCTTGCAACGCCTGAATATAATTTTCATGATTTGGTTCTTTAAAAAGACTCTGCTGTCCAGCATAATCACCCTTATTGATTACGCCCAACACAGTTTCTTTGCCGTCTTCATTCAGGCTATAAATCTTGGCACTACCCTCATCCATGAAGATCATGCCTTCCATACCGTCGCCTGGCTGACGAATAATTGTATTTCTTGGGAAATATTCCTGATGAGTTGAGATTGCTGCAATTTTCTTTAGGGCATCAGATGATAAGGATGAAAATAAATCTGCCCTACTGATACAAGCTACTGCCGAATGTTTTTTCATATTTCTTACTCCTAGAGAAAAAGCAGATTGCGTTTGCAACCTGCTTTTAATTTACTTATCTTTTTTCTTCTTTTTGTCTTTTGAATCTTTATTAAGCAATTCTTCTGGATCCTTGTGCTTTGGTGTCTTCTTTGGATCTGGAACCGTCGCAAAGCGATCAAGCATCTTTTGTAAATTGTTAGGGTTGTCAAATGTTAATCCCATAGAACATCTTCCTTTCGTTTGCTTAATTATATAAAAAACTTTTATTCACTGCCAACTTATTTATCCACGATTATCGAGGAATTTTTGCATCCTAATCATCTCTGAGCCGGCCAAATCAACGCTGATCACGTCCTCATAATCATGATCGCTGACATCACCTACAGCGTATTCAGTTGCAATTTTTAAATCAAAGCCATCATCATTATAAGATGAAATGAGTCCCAAACGGTCAGGATAATGATAAATTGAATCGCTAACCTTGATTATTTTGTCTTCTGGCCATTCTTCAATTACTTCAGGTATTGACCTAATCTCCCCCTGCAGATTAACAGAATGCTCCAAATGATCCGGATCAAAACTGCCATTTTCTTTTTGCCAATTAACTAGGTAGTTAAAGTAATTAAGTCTCTCAGATTCCTCAGTTAAATGGGCAATGTGATTACGTGCAATTACTGCAATGGATTCGACTTGACCCAAATCATTCAAGCTTTCAAGAATCATATTTTCATCATCATACTTAACGATTCTGCCAATTGCAAAACTGCCAAATTGGTCATCAAAAGTATAATCAAAATAAATTTCTGCCAGTTCTAGATCATTGCCATAATCTTTATGTTGCTTCAGATAATGGATAAACAAGCGATTATCTATGCTGTTAATGTCGACACAGACAATATCAGCTAATGGGATGACGGTAGCGTATTGTTCTAGTGTCTGTTCATTCTTTTCAAGGATGCGTATTTCGTCTTTATCCAGCTGCGTGATCAGGCCAGTATAATTAATCCCTGTCTTGGTTTCAAACGTGATAAATAGCTGAGAATCGGCCACATTCAGTAAAAGATCATAAATATTGGTAAAGTCCCAATTAAGTACTTTTGTATTCAATTGTTTCATGTGAAACGGATCATTAATATCAGCTAACGCGTAGTAATGCAGTGTTGGCGTATTATCTTCGATCTTGGCTACTTGATCTTCTTTAATAAAAACGACACCACCACGGTTACCATCTTGGTCAACTGATTCTAACGTTATCCAGCCATGATGCCGATCAATAATTTGACCAATATAATAAGAATTCGCATCAATAAAAGTGATGCTTTCATCTCCATCCAGATTATATTTTTCCTGATCCGCATTTAACGTGATCTGTACTAAATTATTCACCTTCATCCCTCTTTCCTACATAAGTTTAAGTATCTAATATAACCTATTTTTGTGCAAGAAAAAAGACGGCATGTACGTCTGCCGCCCTTATTTCAATTATCCATCAAGTTCAACGCCTTGCAGGTCTTTCATTTTACTATAAACACGACCTCGTTGACTTGAATCAAACTCCAAAACAAGCATATCGCCGCCACGAATAATCGTCTGACCCGTTGGGATAATTTCACCCCCATCACGGCGAATAGTTCTAACTCTAGTATCATCAGGCCACTTAATATCTGCGACCTTTTTATCAACTAATTTACTGCTCTCATAGACCGGCAGAACCATTTGATCGGCCTCGCCAGTATAGTTAGCCTTGCGATCGCTGCTAGTGTCCATAGCGGCTGCGAGAAGACCGTAAATCGGCTTGCCGCCAAGTAGTTCATCAACCAAAAGTGCAATAAACGCAACAACTGCTAATGGCATTAAGTGAAGCAACGAACCAACCATTTCGGTAATCAAAATAATTGCAGTAAATGGTGCCCGGATAATTGCAGCAAAATAGCCTGCCATTGAAAAGATGACCAGGTTAACTACCAAGCGTTGTGGTAATAATCCAAGTTGAACCATAAACATACCGTAAGTAGCACCAATCAAGGCACCCATCGTCAGAATTGGTAAGAAGATACCACTTGGTAAACCTGAATCATAAGCTACGATTGAAAAGACGATTCTCATTACGTAGTAAAAGGCCAAAAGTCCAACTAAGCCCCAACCTGTTTTGGTAATCATGTTAGGAAGTGACAAAATCAAGCGATTACCTGGACCAGTAATTAAAGGCCAGAAATAAGCGATTGGAATCAAAAGTGCTAAAGGAATAAGACCATGTAACCAACGTGGTAAAAAGGTGATTTTAGCATAGACCTTTTTTAGGCTAAATAAGCCCACCTTGTAGAGGTGACCCAATAGTCCCAATAAAACGCCCAAAATAATTAAATGCCAATAAAGATTAATTGGAAAAGAATAATTATATGGAATTGCCAATGCATGGTGCAAACCAAATAAGTTGGAAACCACAAAGTTTGAAGCAAGTGCACCAGCTAAAGCATTCATCCATACAAGAGGAGAAAAATTATGAAAGACTTCTTCTAAGACAAAGAGTGCGCCACTCAAAGGTGCGCCAAATGCGGCAGATAAACCACTAGAAGCACCTGTAGCTAATAAAACTCTTGTATTAAGCTTATTTTGTTTAAAGCCTTCACCTACGCCTTGACCAATTGTAGAACCCAATTGCAAGGATGGGCCCTCTGGTCCTAAAAATAGCCCAGTACCGATGACCAGAATTCCTCCGATTAGCTTACGCCATAAAATTGGAAACCATTGCAAAGTTAATTTACCTTGCAGCTGCAATTTTACTTCTGGAATACCAGATCCACCTACGTGCGGATATTGCTTAACAAAATAGCCAGCAATTACCGCTACTGCAATAAAGCCAACAATAATTGCAATAAACCACACTGGATTTTGGTGAACTAATTGGAACAAATGCAACCAAAAAGCGGATGTTTGTTCAATACCAAATCTAAACAGACCAACTACTATCCCAGTACAAACACCAACTACTAAAGCCTGCAATAGCAGCTTTATATTAGTTTTATTTCCCTCGTCTTTCATAGAATCCCCTCTTTAAATCGAAAAATATGCCGATATTTATTGTACACTAAAAAGCCAGCTAGAATATGTTCTAACTGGCTTTTTTAGTTTCACATGAAACCTAATTATTTTTCTTCATACCATTCAGTGTGGAATGTACCCTTACGATCATTTCTAAGGTAAGTGTGAGCACCGAAGTAGTCACGTTGACCTTGAATCATGTTAGCTGGCAATTTGGGATTGAAGATTGATTCCAAGTAGTTGAGTGCTGCGCTCAAAGTTGGTGTTGGAACGCCAGCCTTTGTAGCAAATTCAACTGATTTTCTTAATGATGGAAGGTTGTCTTCCATCAACTTTCTGAAGTAACCATCTTCAAACAAGTTAGTAAGCTTCTTGCCATTTGAGTAAGCATTTTCAATATCTTTAAGCATTGCGGAACGAATGATACAGCCGGCTTCCCAACCTTGGGCAATTGACTTGTATCTAAGGTCCCAGTTGTAAGCTTTAGCAGCCATAGTTAATTCTTGGAAACCTTGAGCATATGCGACAGCTTGAGCTAATTGCAAAGTCTTACCGAATTCGTCAACTAAGTCTTCAGGGATTTCACCTTCATACTTAAATTCAGTTGGCTTAATGTCGCTTTCAAGTGCCAAATGAGTTTGTTTACTCATGAAACGTGCCATAACGGCTTCGGCAATAACTGTTACAGGTGCACCAAGAGCTACACCATCTTCAAGAGTCCAGTTACCAGTACCCTTGTATGAAGCAACGTTTAAAATGTGATCAATGATGTTGTCTGAAGTAAGATCATCCTTTTGCTTCAAAACCTTTGAAGTGATTTCACTTAAGTAAGCTTGTACCACGCTGTGGTTCCACTTATCAAAGATTTCTGACATTTCATCGTCACTCTTATGAGCAACATCACGGAGCAGGCTGTAAACTTCTGAGAATTCTTGCATGATGGCATATTCAATACCGTTGTGAACCATCTTTACGTAGTGACCTGCACCTTCAGGGCCCATGTAACTTACACAAGACTTACCTTCTTTGTTCTTAGCAGCAATGGCTTCAAGAATTGGAGCAACTTCCTTGTAAGCTTCTTCGTCACCACCTGGCATAAGAGCAGGACCATTTAAGGCACCTTCTTCACCACCGGAAACACCCATACCGATGAAGTGAATGCCATGCTTTTCCATTTCGTGGTAACGACGGTTAGTGTCGTGGTAGTTTGAGTTACCACCATCGATCACGATGTCGCCTTTATCCAAAAGTGGAAGCAACTTATGTAAGGTCTCATCAACTGGAGCACCAGCCATAATTTGGATCAAAATTTTACGTGGCTTTTCAAGTGAGTTAACAAATTCTTCCAATGTATAGCATGGCTTTAACTTGTCATCTTCATATTTTGCTAAAGCATCAATTTCAGGTTTATCAATTGAATAACCTGAAACTGAAAAGCCGTGATTTCTAACGTTTAAAGCAAGATTTTTGCCCATAACAGACAAACCGATAACGCCGAATTGTTGCATATCTTTATAACGTCCTCCATTTAATCAAAACTTATCAATTATTATTATACGTTTTAGTATAGAAAAAAGCGAAACGAAAAGGTCTAAAATTTTCGGTATGGTTAATAACTGTTTTATTATTGTCTAAAAATGTTTCACACACGTTTTTTGATTTCCCAGGAAATATTTCTTAGAAAATAAAAAAGGCGAGATTTTCATCTCGTCTTTTTATGGTTATTACTCAAATGAATTAGTGTTGTGAAGCACCGGAAACTGTATCAGGAGCAGTATCTTCTTCTGGTTCTGATTCTTCATGTTGAGATGCACCTGTTGCAGCGTCAGCTTCCAAGCCATACTTTTCAGCAAAGTAGCTGAATGGCTTCAAGTCTTCTGCTTCATACTTCTTAACGAATGCTGGATCATCCAGTGAATTCAATTCAGTTGAGTAAGGCATGTTGTGAGTGTATTTAACATCAATCAACATTGGGCCATCCATCTTCTTGAATTCGTCAACTGCTTCTTCGAATTCCTTCTTGGTGCGAACCACTACACCCTTAACATTCATACCTTCAGCAACCTTAGCCCAGTCGTTGTCTGGAAGTTTTACACCTGATAATGGTTGGTGAGATTCATCTACTTGTTCAGCTTCGATGTAGCCTAAAGTTTCGTTAGTAAATACTACGTTCAAGATATGCATGTTGTAGCGTGACATAGTCAAAAGTTCTTGGTTCATCATGGCAAAGCCACCATCACCAGCTAAGTTCCAAACTTCACGGTCTGGGTAAACTGTAGCTGCCATCAATGCGGCAGGAGCACCGTAACCCATAGTTGCGTGAAGGCCAGAAGTTGTCCACTTTTGATCATCGTGTAAGTTCAAAAGACGGCAAGAGTCAACGTTTACGTTACCTACATCGATAGCAAAGACAGCGTTGTCGTCAGCCTTCTTGTTGATAACATCCCAGATTGGTTCTTGACGAACTGGCATCTCATCTGAGTTCTTGAAGCTGTCTTCCCATGCATCCCAGTTTTCACGGTCTGCAATAGCAGCCTTGTAAAGTGGTGATTCATTTCTTTCTTCACCAGCATCAATGATAGCGCGAAGTGCCTTCTTAGCATCTGCAAGCATTGATACATCAGTTGAGTGACGCTTACCAAACTTAGCAGGGTCAACATCAATTTGGATAACCTTAGCGTTCTTAGGGAACCATAATACTGAGAATGGTGAGTTATTGCCGACCCAAACAACTAAGTCAGTTGCCATTTGAACTTCTTGAGCTGCCTTAGGTCCGATACGGCCGATAGTACCCATGTATGCTGGGAACTTGTCTTCAACAACACCCTTGCCTAAGTATGATGACATAATAGGTGTCTTGAACTTTTCAGCGAATTCCTTAACTTCTTCGCCAGCATCCTTAGCACCTAAACCAATGTACATTGTTGGGTTCTTGGCTTCCCTCAAAAGCTTGACAGCTTCATCAACTGAAGTCTTAGTTGGTGCTGGGTAGTTTGGCTCTGGATGAGCATCCTTGTTTACACGGAAGTTATCCTCAATCTTTTGCCAACCGTAGTCCTTAGGAATGATTAAAACTGCAGGACCTTTTCTTGCGTAGGCTTGACGGATAGCTTCGTCAGTCAATACTGGAATAAGCTCTGGAGTCTTAGCTGAAGCGCACCAAACGCTAGCGTCTAAGAACCATTTATCTTCATCAAAGGCTTGGAAGAAGTCGATGTCTTGTTTGCTAGTTGGAACATTAGCTACGATGGCAAGCATTGGAGTCTTGTCAAACTTAGCGTCGTACAAGCCGTTGAATAAGTGGGCAGCACCAGGACCAGCTGAGCCAAAACATACACCCAATTTACCAGTAACTTTGTATTCAGATGAAGCAGCAAGTGCGCCAGCCTCTTCGTGACGAACTTCGATAAATTTCATCTTATCTCTGAAGTCGTAAATAGCATTCATGCTGGAGTCGAATGATCCACCTGGGAAACCATAGATATGATCAATTCCCCAGTCATAAATAACTTTAAGCATTGCATCAGAACCATTAATTTTAGTCATATAAGTGCATCTCCTTAGTTTCGTTTCTTTCATAATGTATTAAAACACATTTTTTCACATTTGCAAAACGTCAAAAGCATTGTTATTATGAGGATGAAAACGCTTTTGTAATAATAATCATTTCACAAGCTCAGATAAATTATTACTTACGTTTTGCTAAAGGATAGCGTTTTACATTGTGATTCAATGAACATTATTATACTAAAACTTTTTCATTTTATATATTTTTTTATTTACTTATAGCTAAAATTTAAGAAAAATTTTTCAATTATTTTTTCCTTGGCCCTAATTATTTCCTGGGTTATCTTATTTCCAGTAAAAAAAGAGGGACATGATTATTTTTGAATCATGCCCTCTTTATCTTTTAGCAAAAATTATTTTTTAACTCTTGAATAGCGTCCGTTTTGAATGTAAACACTCAAAATAGCCAAATCAGCTGGGTTTACCCCGGAAATACGCTCTGCTTGGGCCAAAGTCTCTGGACGAATCTTTTCAAACTTTTGACGTGCTTCAGTTGCCAAGCCTTCAATTGCTTCATAATCAATATCTGCAGGAATCTTCTTAGCTTCTTGGCGCTTCAAACGAGCGATACGAGTTTCCTCTTTCTTGATATAACCAGCATATTTAATGCCAATTTCTACCTGTTCCTTTACGTAACGGTCGCCTGGAATCTTTTCACCAGTTAATCTTTCGATGTCAGCAATCTTTACATTTGGACGACGCAAGAAGACGTCTGCCTTAACCCCAGCCTTCATTGGTTCTTGGCCAATGCTCTTCAAAAAGTCTTGCACCTCATCAGTCAAGTGAACTGTAATTTCATGCAATCTTTCTTTAGCTTTCTTAATGGCTTGCTTCTTTTCTTCGAATCTCTTGTAACGCTCATCAGAAATAAGACCTAATTCATGACCGTATTCAGTCAAACGCAAGTCGGCGTTATCAGTACGTAAAATCAAACGGTATTCTGCACGGCTAGTAAGCAAACGATATGGTTCGTTAGTGCCCTTAGTTACTAAGTCATCAATCAAAACACCGATATAAGCATCGTTTCTACCCAAAGTAAAGCCAGGCTTGTTTTGAGCAGAAAGCGCAGCGTTAATACCGGCGATCAAGCCTTGACCTGCAGCTTCTTCATAACCGGAAGTACCGTTCATTTGACCTGCAGTAAATAAGTGCTTTACGTTCTTAGTTTCCAAGGTATGCTTCAATTGCCATGGTTCAACTACGTCATATTCAATTGCGTAGCCTGGACGCATCATTTCAGCATGTTCAAGTCCGGCAACAGAGTGAACCATCTTTAATTGAACTTCTTCTGGCATTGAAGTTGAAAAGTCACCTACATAAACTTCCTTGGTAGTCTCACCTTCTGGTTCAAGGAAAATTTGGTGACGATCCTTATCAGCAAAACGTACAACCTTGTCTTCAATAGATGGACAATAACGAGGTCCTACACCCTTAATTACACCAGTAAACATAGGTGCACGATCAAGATTGTTGCGGATAATCTCATGCGTGGTTGGGTTAGTATAAGTCATCCAGCAAGAAATTTGGTGTTGTAAATAATCGGCATCCTTGGTTTCAAATGAGAAGTGACGTGGAGTCTTGTCGCCAGGTTCTTCTTCGGTCTTGGAATAATCAATAGTATTGCCGTTAACACGTGGAGGCGTACCGGTCTTGAAACGACGAAGCTTAAAACCAAGCTTTTCCAAATTCTCAGACAACTTAATTGAAGGAGTAGTGTTGTTAGGTCCTGACGAATAAGTAAGTTCACCAATAATGATTTTACCGCGAGCAGCAGTACCAGTAGTCAATACAACACTTTTAGCATGGTATTTAGCACCAGTATTGGTAATTACTCCTTTGCAGACGCCATCTTCAACGACAACTTCATCTACAATTGCCTGACGCAAAGTCAAGTTAGGTGTATTTTCAATGGTATCCTTCATGTGTTCATGATATTGCCACTTATCAGCTTGAGCACGAAGTGCACGCACTGCAGGACCCTTACCAGTATTAAGCATCCGCATTTGAATGTAGGTAGCATCAATGTTTTTACCCATTTGACCACCTAAAGCATCAATTTCTCTAACAACGGTACCCTTGGCTGGACCACCTACAGATGGGTTACATGGCATGAAAGCTACCATATCAAGCCCAATAGTTAACAGTAATGTCTTTTGTCCCATGTGGGCACTAGCAAGAGCAGCTTCACAGCCTGCGTGACCCGCTCCTACAACGATTACATCATATTCATTTGAATCATATGTCTTAATCATTATTTCCCCTACTTTCCTAAACAGAATTGACTGAACAAAGTTGTGATCAATTCATCCGGTGCACTTTCCCCTGTAATCTCACCTAGTGTATCCCACGCACCAGTGAAATCAATCTGTGCAATATCCACAGGCACGCCGTCATTCACAGCTTGCACAACATCCTGCAATTCCTTTTTCGCCTTTTGCAAAAGTGAAGTTTGTCGTTGGTTGGTAACCATAACCTGATCATTTGAGTTTTCAATCCCTGAGAAGAATAACTTGCTGATCATTTCTTCAAGCTGATCTAGATTCTTTTCCTTCAAAATTGAAGTTGAAATAACTTCGCTGCCAGTCATTTGCTTCATCTGATCAACTGTCAGCTTTTGACCCAGATCAGATTTGTTTAAAATGATAATCCGCTTCTTGTCTTTAGTTTCGTCAATAAGTGCTTTATCTTCATCTGTTAATTCTTGACTAGCATCGATTAACAAGAGAACAAGATCTGCTCGTTCAAGAGCTTTTTTAGATCTTTCCACACCAATTTTTTCCACTTTATCATCAGTATGGTGAATACCCGCAGTATCAATTAATTCTAGAGGTACACCTTTTACAGATACATATTCTTCAAGCGTATCACGCGTAGTCCCAGCGACATCAGTTACGATAGCCTTGTCGCTTTGGGTTAAGTAGTTTAGCAATGAAGATTTACCAACATTTGGCTGCCCTACAATCGCTGTCGCAAGGCCGTTACGCAAGATTTTACCCTCTTGAGCAGTACTCAAAAGTCGATCAATTTTTTTAATTACTGAGTTTGCTGTATCCGCCATTTGCTTAGCAGTTACAGTATCGGCATCATACTCTGGGTAGTCAATATTAACTTCCACATTGGCAAGCGTATCTAAAATTTCTTGACGCATTGCACGTATCTTGTGCAAAAGTCCACCTTCAAGTTGTTTTTCCGCAACTTTTCGTGCCTTGTCAGTCTTAGCACGAACGATATCCATCACACTTTCGGCCTGGGTCAAATCGATTCGTCCATTTACAAAGGCACGCTTGGTGAATTCGCCAGGGTCTGCCATTCGAGCACCGTGGCTTAAAAGAAGCTGCAAAATACGGTTAGTAACAACGATACCACCGTGACAATTGATTTCAACGATATCTTCACGGGTAAAAGTCTTAGGCGCACGCAACACAGTAACCATTGCTTCATCAATAGTTTCACCAGTATCAGGGTCAATAATATGACCGTAGTGGATCGTATGAGTTGGAACTTTAGCTAAATTAGCACCTTTAAAAACCTCATTAGCAATTTTAACTGCATCTTCACCGGACATTCGTACTATGGAAATTCCACCTTCACCAATAGGGGTAGAAATCGCTGCAATTGTATCAAATTCTGTTAAAGTTTGAGCCATAATTTTCCCTTTTCTCAATAAAAAAAGTGCATTATCCCACCACGAATAAACATGATGGATAAAGCACTTTGACTACTTTATCTAAAATCATTTTTAGATTAAATATTCTTTTATTTTTGTTTGCGTCCTAAACGCTTGTAGGTTCTTCTTAGCTTACGTTTACGTTCGCGTTCTGCCTCAGCCTTTGCTTCTTGTTCTCTCTTGTATTTAAGAGGGTTTTGCAAAATAAAGGTTTGAACTGCCTGGAATAAGTTAGAAATTACCCAGTAAAGTGTGATGGCTGATTGGAATTGCAAGGCCATTACACCAACCATAATGGACATTCCGTAGGTCATTATCTTGGTCATTCCGTTTTGAGATGACGCAGGTGTTGATAATTGACTAATATATGTAGACAAGAAAGTAAACGCCATTGCCAAGATAGGCATAATGAAATATGGGTCTGGTTTACTCAAATCCATCCATAAAAAGCGTCCAGTTTGCAATTGTGGTGTACGTAAAATCGCACCATACAAAGCATACATAACTGGCAACTGAATGATCAGAGGCAAGCATCCAGCATATGGATTTACTCCTGCTTCCTTATACAGTTTGTTAGTTTCTTGTTGTAATAACGATCTTGATTCAGTGTCACGTCCTGGATACTTCTTACGTAGCTCATTGATTTGTGGTTGGATGCTTTGCATCTTAGTTGTGCTTCGAATTGAAATAGCATTCAAAGGCAACAAGATGACACGAACAATAACAGTGAAGACAATGATTGCCCAACCATAGCTATTGCCCATTAACTTAGCTAGCCACAAAATGAAAGCTGACATGTAATAAACAATCCAGCGGTCCCACCAGTTACCACTTGTGTGTGATACTGGTGCCACTTGACCGTTTGCACCCTGACTTGCACACCCTGTCAAAACAACAGCCAAGGTGATTACAGCTAGGACTGCAAGAAGACGTTTGACATTTCTTTTAGTCAGAATGTCCTTCAATCTAATTTTCCTCAACTTCATCTGGCATTTCTTCAATGATATGTGCCAAAGCTAACGCATGTAGCAAGTTCTTGCGTACCTTAACAATATCAAAATCGCGAGCATAAGGCCGCGTAATGATTAAAAAATCAACATTTGGATTAATTTGCAATTTTTCTTCATCAATTACGGCCCGAATATAACGCTTGAGTCGATTACGTGCGACAGCGGTATGACCAACCTTCTTGCCTACAGAAATACCTACCCGAAAATGTTTATTTTCAGGTTTTTCTACTACATATATGACAAAAGCACGGTTAGCGACGGAGTCGCCAGATTCGAAAACTTGCTGGAAATCTTTTTCAGATTTTACTCGATAAGACTTTCTCAAAACGTTTCATTCCACTCTAGTAGACTAAAAAAACCACTGGGATTCAGTGGTTTAAGCAGATAAGACTTTTCTACCTTTTGCACGGCGTCTTGCTAAAACCTTACGGCCATTTGATGTACTCATGCGCTTCATAAAACCGTGAACACGTGAACGGTGACGCTTCTTAGGTTGGTAAGTTCTTTTAGTTGTCATTATAAACTGCACCTCCATAAATTCTTTGTGCCAACTGCACAATTTCTTACTAAGGATAGCACGAATAGCAATAAAAACCAAGTATTTCTTGAAAATAATGCTGCACTCTTTACCACACATTTTTCGATTTTTTGGCTATTTTTGTGTGGATAAAAAATATTTTTATTTTTCCACAAAGCAAAATTCACAAATTAATCCCTAGTTTTTTCCACAACTCACATCGTGTTAAAAACTTAATTCACACTATGTGGATAACGCATATAGATTTTGAATTAAAGTCTTGGTACAATAGCTTTTGCTATCCACACTATAACTGTGCATAAAGTAATCGTTCCACCTCAGTCATGTCAAATTGTGCATATTAAATTCTAAAATATCCACAGGATGTTTATACTGTTAATATTTATTTCACTTGTGGAAAACTTTTTATCAACATGCTAAAATAAATATGCTTTTTATCAACATGGAGGAATGCAAATTGTTCGACATTGAGAAATTTTGGCAACACTTTAACGACGAAATGCGCGCTCGTTTTAATGAAGTTGCCTATAATGCATGGTTTAAAAATACTAAACCTATTTCTTATGATAAAAAAACTCATGAACTACAAATTTTAGTTCAAAATCCTGTTGCAAAAGGTTACTGGGAGAAAAATCTTTCGTCACAATTAATCCAATCAGCATACGGCTATGCTGGTATCGAAATACTACCTGTATTTAAGATATCTGAAGACAGTGACACGCCTGAAAGAATCGTAACTCCTGAGCCACAACACGATATTCGAGTGCAGCCAAGAAATAGGGAACAACAAGAATTCACTAAAGATTTGAAGTTAAACGAAAAATATACGTTTGATAATTTCGTTCAAGGTGAAGGAAACAAATTAGCTGCCGGTGCCGCATTAGCTGTCGCAGACAGTCCTGGTAGTTTTTATAATCCTTTATTTATCTTCGGGGGAGTAGGTCTCGGAAAAACTCACTTGATGCAAGCAATTGGCCATCAAATGCTGCTTGAAAGACCCAACGCTAAAGTAGTTTATATACAGAGTGAGACCTTCGTCAACGACTTTATTAATTCAATAAAAAATAAAACACAGGACCAATTTCGCGAAAAATACAGAACCTGTGATTTATTACTAGTTGACGATATTCAATTCTTTGCTAAAAAAGAAGGAATTCAAGAAGAATTCTTCCATACTTTTGAAACCCTATATAATGATCAAAAGCAAATCGTGATGACCAGTGATCGTTTACCTACAGAAATTCCTGATCTGTCTGAACGTTTAGTTTCTCGATTTACATGGGGCTTACAAGTTGAAATTACTCCTCCAGATTTGGAAACCCGAATCGCAATTTTACGAAGAAAGGCTGAATCTGAAGGCTTAACTATTGATGACAACACTCTCGATTACATTGCTTCTCAAGTAGATACTAATATTAGAGAACTCGAAGGGGCTTTAGTTAAAGTTCAAGCATATGCTACTATCGAAAAGGCTGACATCGACGTTAACTTAGCTCGAGAAGCCTTAGTTGATCTGAAACTCGTACAAAAAAATCGTGGACTACAAATTTCGAAAATACAGGAAGTTGTCGCAAATTACTTCCAAACTTCGACAGCCGAATTGAAGGGTAAAAAGCGTGTACGGCAGATTGTGGTACCACGACAGATCGCGATGTATCTTTCTCGGGAATTAACTGATGCAAGTTTACCTAAGATAGGACAAGAATTTGGCGGAAAAGATCACACGACAGTTATGCACGCTTATGATAAAATCGATAAGCAAATGAAAACTGATGCTGACATCAAAACGGCTGTTTTCGATTTGAAACAAATGCTTGAGCATTAATCAAAGTTATCCACTGTGGACAACTTTGCGAGTTTTGCACATATTTTTTAACCGTTACAATTCCGTTATTTTCAGGCTTCTTATGAGTTTTCAACAGAATTCACAGGCCCTACTACTACTAATTAAATATATAATTAAATAAAAAAGAAAAGTCACTTTCGTTTAGGAGGATTAAAATGAAATTTACGATCAATCGCAACCTGTTTATCGAGAACTTAAACAATGTTATGCGTGCCATTTCATCAAGAGCTACTATTCCAATTCTTAGTGGGATCAAATTGGATTTAACAGAAGATGAATTAACTTTAACAGGTAGCGATACAGATATTTCTATTGAAATCAAGATTCCTGTAAATGAGGACTTGAACGTAGAATCTACAGGATCAATTGTTTTGCCTGCTAGATTTTTCAGTGAAATTGTTAAAAAGTTGCCAGGTAAAGATTTCTCTTTTGAAGTAAAAGAAAGTTTCCAAACTCAAATCGTATCTGAAAGTAGTGAATTTACGATTAATGGTTTGGATGCCAATAATTATCCTCGTTTACCAGAAATTTCTGATGCTGCATCATTTACTATTTCAGGTAAAACTTTCAGAGAAATTATCAATGAAACACAATTTGCTACTTCAAACGATCAAACAAGAGCAATTTTAACTGGTGTACGTTTCTTTTTTAATCCTGATAGCATTAAGGCGGTTGCCACTGATTCACACCGTCTTTCACAAAGAACTATTGCTTTAGAAAACGGACCTCAATCAGAAACTGATTTAATTATTCCAGGGAAGAGCTTGCAAGAATTGGCAAGAATTATTGCCGAAGCAGACCCAGAAGTAAAAATTTGCCCAGGGGACAATCAAGCGCTCTTTGTAATTGGCAATCTTTCATTCTACTCACGTTTGCTTGACGGTAATTACCCTGATACCGATCGTTTGATTCCGACCGAAAAGACTACCAGCATTGAATTTGATATTCCTGAATTATCTAGTGCGCTTGAACGTGCAAGTTTGTTAACGCACGCTGGCCGCAACAACGTTGTAACGTTAACTTTGGATGTGGGAAACCAAACTGCTAAGTTATCAGGTAAATCAGCTGAAATTGGTAACGTAGAAGAAGATGTTAGCTTCAGAAACTTGGAAGGTAATAATTTGGAAATTTCATTTAACCCAGATTACATGCGCGATGCCCTCAGAGCTTCTGTTACTGATTCAGTAATTATGAACTTTACTAAACCACTTCGTCCATTTGTCATCAATCCTGATAAAGAAGACGTTGACTTCGTTCAATTGATTACTCCGGTTAGAACTTATTAATCAATTACACAATATTAAGATTAAGCTTCTTAAAAAGCCACCGCAAAAGGTGGCTTTTATTTTTTTGTTTTTTGTTTAAAGCGTCAAAAATCGGTCTCTGTTACTTTTTCTTCGGCCTAGTGTGATTAGTTTATTTTTTAAAAAAACGCTTATATCGCTTTAAATAGCGTTTTAGGTTTGTTATTTTTGTCGAAAACTAATATAATTATATAGGTATAAAGGGCATTGAAGGTGAGTATTATCAAGTATTTTACAATTACAGGCGAGTACATAACTTTGGGACAATTCCTGAAGGAGGAAAGCTTTATTTCATCCGGTGGACAAGCGAAGTTTTATCTGCAAGATAATCCCGTAACTTTAAATGGAGAACTCGAGCAGCGACGCGGCAAAAAAATCTTTGCTAACGATCGTTTGCTCGTAAATGGACAAGAGTACGAGTTTCGGCAGGAAGATTAATGTATCTTGATCATTTCACTGTGCAAAACTTTCGCAATTTGAAAAAGTTGGATGTGGACTTTGACCCTAACGTCAATATTTTTATTGGCAAGAATGCACAAGGCAAGACTAATTTGCTAGAGGCAATTTATTTTTTGGCATTAACACGTTCCCATAGAACGAATAATGATAAAGAATTAATTGGTTTTGATGGAGAATACGCAAATTTATTAGGTCATGTGCAAAAGAGTCAAGTTGATCTGACTTTGCGAGTGTTAATCACAAAAAAGGGTAAAAAAGTGTGGATAAACCGGGTTGAGCAAAGCAAGCTCTCCAAATATGTGGGGCAGCTGAATGCAATTTTATTTTCTCCAGAAGATTTGGAGTTGATAAAGGGTGCGCCAGCTTTGCGACGTCGATTCATGGATCAAGAATTTGGTCAAATTAATCCGGAATATCTATATTTTGCCAGCAAGTATCGCCAGGTACTGATGCAAAAGAATAATTATTTAAAGCAACTGTCTAAAGGCAAGGCGAAAGATCAGGTTTTTCTAGACGTTTTGTCAGATCAGTTAGCTGGTATCGCGGCAGAAGTAATTTCTCGCCGCTTTAAATTTCTAAGATATTTGAGTCATTACGCTAGTGATGCTTATGCACATATTAGCTTAGGCGGTGAAAAACTCGCAATTGCGTATCATCCATCTGTTTCAGATATTGAAGCAGACGATAATACCGAAACGATCTACCAAAAGATCCTAGCAAGTTTTGAACGCAATAAAGCAACCGAAATCCGCAAAGGAACTACTACATCTGGTCCGCATCGCGATGATATTGAGTTTAAGCTTGATGGTAAAAATGCTCATTTGTATGCTTCGCAAGGGCAGCAGCGCTCCATTGCTCTTAGCGTAAAACTAGCGGAAATTCAGTTGGTTCACCAGTTGACCGATGAATATCCGTTATTGCTGTTAGATGATGTCATGAGCGAATTGGATCATGGTCGTCAGAGTGCACTTCTTAATTACATTCATGGAAAGACCCAAACGTTTATTACCACAACTGACTTAGAGGGGATTTCTTGGGAAATAATCAAGAAGCCACGCGTGTACCACATTCAATCAGGCAAAATTAGTTTGGAGAAGGAGAATTAAATGGCTGATAAATCAAAAGAAAATCTTGATAAGGTCAAAAAATATGAAAAAGAGGCCGACAAGTATAATGCCAGTCAAATCCAAGTCTTAGGTGGTCTTGAGGCTGTCCGCAAGCGTCCTGGTATGTATATCGGTTCGACTAGTTCTCAAGGATTGCACCATTTAGTGTGGGAAATTATTGATAACAGTATTGACGAACGACTTGCTGGTTTTGCCACCAAGATCGAGGTTACTATCAACGAAGATGGCAGCGTTACTGTTCAAGATGATGGTCGTGGTATTCCTGTGGATATCCAAGAAAAAACTGGTCGTCCAGCACTTGAAACTGTCTTCACTGTTCTTCACGCCGGCGGTAAATTTGGCGGTGGCGGATATAAAGTTTCAGGTGGTTTGCACGGTGTAGGCGCTTCAGTTGTTAACGCCTTATCCACAAAGCTTGATGTTACTGTTATGCGTGATGGCAAGAAGTACTTCATTGACTTTGATCACGGTCGTGTAAAGGATGAGATGAAACAAATCGGTACGGTTCCACTTAGTGAACACGGTACTATCGTTCACTTTTACCCAGATCCTGATATCTTTACCGAAACTACCGTCTTTGACGACAAGATTTTAAAGAACAGAATTCGTGAATTAGCCTTTTTGAACAAGGGATTAACACTTACCTTTACTGATAAGCGTAAAGATAGTGCAGAAACCGATGTTTACAAGTTTGAAGGTGGTATCAAAGAATACGTTGCCTTTTTGAACAAGGACCAAGAAGTATTGTTTGATGATCCTATCTATGTAGAAAGCACTTATAACGGTATCGACGTTGAAGTAGCTTTGCAATATACAAATGGCTATAAGACAACGTTAATGACCTTCGCTAACAACATTCACACCTATGAAGGTGGGATGCACGAAGCTGGATTTAAGACCGCTTTAACGCGTGTGGTTAACGACTATGCCCACAAGGCTAAGATCTTAAAGGACAAAGACGATAATCTTTCTGGTGAAGATATTCGTGAAGGGATGACTGCAGTTGTTTCAGTTAAGCACCCTAATCCACAATTCGAAGGTCAGACTAAGACCAAGCTGGGTAACTCAGATGCTAGAACTGCTGTTGACAAGTCATTCTCTGAAACCTTTAGCCGCTTTTTAATGGAAAACCCATCAGTTGGGCGTAAGATTGTGGAAAAAGGTCAATTAGCAGAACGTGCTAGAACTGCTGCTAAGCGTGCGCGTGAAGTAACGCGTAAAAAGTCTGGTTTGGAAATTGCCAACTTGCCAGGTAAGCTGGCTGACAACACCAGTAATGATCCAAGTATTTCAGAATTGTTCATCGTCGAAGGTAACTCAGCCGGTGGTTCCGCAAAGCAAGGTAGATCTCGTTTGACTCAAGCTATTTTGCCAATCAGAGGTAAGATCTTGAATGTGGAAAAAGCTTCAATGGATCGAATTTTGGCTAACCAAGAAATTAGATCTTTATTCACAGCTTTAGGCACAGGCTTCGGCGCAGACTTCGATGTTTCAAAGGCACGTTATCACAAGTTGATTATCATGACTGATGCCGATGTCGATGGTGCCCACATTAGAACTCTTCTTTTAACACTGTTCTACAACTACATGCGTCCAATGATCGACAAGGGATATGTTTATATCGCTCGTCCACCTCTGTACCAAGTTCGTCAAGGCAAGGTTGTTAAATATCTTGATACTGACGAAGAATTGCACGACTACTTAGGCAGCTTGCAACCAAGTCCAAAGCCAGTAGTTCAACGTTACAAGGGGTTAGGTGAAATGGACCCAGAACAACTTTGGGAAACAACCATGAATCCTGAAAACAGACGATTAGATCGTGTAAGTCCTGAATATGCTAAAGATGCCGATGCGGTCTTTGAACTTTTGATGGGTAATGAAGTTGCACCTAGACGTAGCTTTATTGAAAAGAACGCCAAGTATGTAGAAAACCTAGATGCGTAGGAGGTTTTAAATGGACGAGAATCAAACTCAAGATCATAGAATTAGAAACGTTGATCTGACCAGCATGATGCGTAGCTCCTTCTTGGACTATGCGATGTCAGTTATTGTGGCACGTGCTTTACCTGATGTTCGTGATGGTTTAAAACCAGTACAGCGTCGTATTCTTTACGGAATGAGCGAATTGGGCGTAACACCTGACAAGCCATACAAGAAGAGTGCCAGAATTGTTGGTGAAGTTATGGGTAAGTTCCACCCACACGGTGACTCATCAATTTATTTGGCTATGGCCCACATGGCACAAGACTTCTCATACCGTTACATGTTGGTTGACGGACACGGAAACTTCGGTTCTGTCGACGGTGATGAACCAGCCGCAATGCGTTATACCGAAGCAAGAATGAGCAAGATCGCTGTGGAAATGCTTCGTGATATTAACAAGAACACGATCGACTGGCAAAGAAACTACGATGATACCGAAAATGAACCAGTAGTTTTGCCAGCTAGAATTCCTAACTTGCTTGTCAACGGTGCTAACGGTATTGCCGTTGGTATGACCACTAACATTCCACCTCATAACTTGAGTGAAGTTATTAGTGGTTTGCACATGTTGATGAAAAATCCTGATGCTACTACCAAGGATTTGATGAAAGTTATTCCAGGTCCGGACTTCCCAACAGGCGGAATTATCATGGGCCGTGGCGGTATTTACCGTGCTTATGAAACTGGTAAGGGCAACATCGTTGTTCGTGCCAAAACGAATATCGAAACCGAAAAGAGTGGCCGTGAAAGAATTATAGTCAGCGAAATTCCATTCATGGTTAACAAGGCTGAATTAGTTAAAAAGATTGCTGACTTGGCTCGTGAAAAGATCATCGATGGAATTACCGGTGTTCGTGATGAATCCGACCAGACTGGTATGCGGATCACAATTGATATCCGTAGGGATGCAAGTGCGAGCGTTGTTTTAAACAACTTGTTCAAGCAAACTCAAATGCAGGCCAACTTCGGGATGAATATGGTTGCCATTGTTGATGGTGCACCACATTACCTCACCTTGAAGCAAATGCTCCAATACTACTTGGATCACCAAGAAGATGTTGTAACTCGCAGAACTAAGTTCGAATTAGCTAAGGCTGAAGCAAGAGCACACATTCTCGAAGGTTTGAGAATTGCCTTGGACAACATCGATGAAATTGTCCACATCATCCGTAGCAGTCATTCAAGCGATATCGCTAAGGCAACTTTGATCAGTCGTTTTGGCCTTGATGATAAACAATCACAAGCCATTTTAGACATGCGTTTAGTTCGTTTGACCGGATTGGAACGTGACAAGGTTGAAGCTGAATACAAAGATTTACAAGCTAAGATTGCAGACTACAAGGATATTCTTGCTAAGCCAGAAAGAATCGACCAAATCATTTACGATGAATTGCTCGATATCCAAAAGCGTTTTGGTGATAAGCGTAGAACCGAAATTGGTGCCAGTGAAGTTGTTTCAATCGAAGACGAAGATTTGATTGAAAAGCAAAACATTCTTTTGACTGTAACGCATAACGGCTACATCAAGAGAATGCCTATCCAAGAATTTAAGACCCAAAACCGTGGTGGTAAGGGTATTAAAGGTATGGGTGTTCAAGACGGCGACTTTATTGAACACTTGATTTACTCAAGTACGCATGACATGCTTTTGTTCTTTACCAATGCAGGTAAGGTTTACTCAAAGAAGGCCTACGAAATTCCTGAATATGGTCGAATGGCTAAAGGTTTGCCAGTAGTTAACTTGCTCCAATTAGAGAAGGGCGAAAAGGTTCAAACAGTTATCAACATTCCTGAAAATGCGGATGATAACTACTTGTTCTTTATCACCAAGATGGGAACAGTTAAGCGTACCCACGTTAGCGAATTTTCTAACATTAGAAACAGTGGTTTGATTGCCCTTACTCTCCGCGATGGGGATGAATTGAGCAACGTTTTGACCACTGATGGCAACCAAAACATTTTGATCGGTACTCACTTGGGTTATGCCGTTACCTTCAAGGAAAGCGACGTTCGTGCCATGGGTAGAACCGCTGCCGGTGTTCGTGGTATCAACTTGCGTGAAAACGACTACGTTGTCGGCTCAGGCGTTTTAGGCAAGGACGATCAGGTCTTAGTCATTTCAGAAAAGGGTTACGGTAAACGTACTCCTGCCGCTGAATACCCAGTTAAGGGTCGTGGTGGTAAAGGTATTAAAACTGCCAACATCACTGAAAAGAATGGTCCTCTTGCCGGTGTAATCGTTGTGGACAAAGGCAAGGACATCATGGTAATTACTACGAACGGAATTATGATTCGTTTCAAGACCAAGGACGTTTCTCAAACTGGACGTAGCACAATGGGTGTTCGTTTGATTAAGGTTAACGATGACAGCAAGGTTGCAAGTTTGACCATTGTTCCAACTGAAGCTGAACAAAATCAAACCGATGACGATGAATAAATAATTAAAAAAACAAAAAATTTCAACTTTTAAAAAAATTATCAAACTTTTTTGCGTAATAAATAGTGAGCAGTAAAAAACTGCCAGGATCACGTGAAAAACTGTTTGGTAATTTTTTGTTTATATGCTAGAATTAGAAATTGCGAGTAATATTCCAATTACTCCTTGTTCTTGATTTTAGCAAGAACCATATAGTCCAAAAGGAGGTGCAATAGTCATGGCAACTACAAAGTACGAAGTAACTTACATCATCAAGCCAGATGTTGACGAAGACAACAAGAAGGCTCTCGTAGAAAACTACGACAAGGTTATCGCTGATAACGGTGGTACTATGGTAGAATCCAAAGACTGGGGCAAGCGTCGTTTCGCATATGAAATTGATAAGTATCGTGAAGGTACTTACCACATTATGACTTTCACTGCTGACAACGCTGACGCAGTTAACGAATTTAGCCGTTTGTCAAAGATTGACAACGCTATCTTACGTTCAATGACCGTTAAGTTAGACAAATAATTTTAATTTATTATCGATGTGATTTAGGAAAGGAAGGACATAAGTATGATTAATAGAGTTGTACTTGTTGGCCGTTTAACACGTGATCCTGAATTGCGTACTACTGGGAGCGGAATCTCGGTTGCTACGTTTACTCTTGCTGTTGACCGTCAATTTACAAATAGTCAAGGTGAGAGAGGCGCAGACTTCATTAGCTGTGTAATCTGGAGAAAGTCAGCAGAAAACTTCTGCAACTTTACCTCTAAAGGTTCATTAGTTGGTGTAGATGGCCGAATTCAAACCAGAAGTTATGATAATAAAGACGGGCAAAGAGTATATGTAACTGAAGTTGTTGTTGATAACTTCGCATTACTCGAATCACGCAAGGATCGTGAAGCCCGCGGTCAAAATGGTGGTTATACACCAAATAATGGAAATAATAGTACACCAAGTACTAACAATTTCCAAAATAATGGCGGATCACAAAACAATAATCCACAGAATAATAACAATCAAAATAATGCACAAGATCCATTCGCTGGATCAGGTGATACGATTGATATTTCTGATGATGATCTTCCATTCTAAAAATAAATTTAAGAAAGGATTCTAGAACATGGCTCAACAAAGAAGAGGTGGCCGTCGTCGTCGTAAGGTTGACTACATCGCAGCTAACCACATCGATTACGTTGACTACAAAGATGTCGATCTGTTGAAACGTTTTATCTCAGAAAGAGGTAAGATTTTACCACGTCGTGTTACTGGCACTAGTGCTAAGAACCAACGTAAAGTAGCTAATGCAATTAAGAGAGCTCGTATCATGGGCTTATTGCCATTCGTTGCTGAAGACTAATTTAGATCGAATAAAAACCAGAGGTTAGGAGATATTCTCCTAGCCTTTTTTCATATCAAATCTGAGTGAATACTTGGATTTGATTTTTTAGTTTCAACCTTTTCAATACAGGTACTTAATAAGGTATAATTGACACTGATATAGTTTACTCTTATAGGAAGGATCTTCATGAAAGATTTTTTACATAAGCTTGAATTGCCTGAGTTTATTAAGGATTCAAGATTAACAGCTTCCATGATAATCATTTTGTCGCTTTCCTTACTGGGAAGCGTAATTGCAATGATTATGAATCCGTTATTCGGGTTGGCAATGGTATTGATTTTTATCCTTACCGTTGCTTTTGCAATTTATGGAACCTATATTTTGGCAGGCAATGCGAATAACTTCGCAGTCAACTTGTCTTACCGCATAAAGCGTAGTGAGCAAGAAGCAATGATCAAGATGCCTTTGGGTATTTTGCTGTATGATTCTGATCACCAAATTCAATGGGTCAATCCATACTTGCAATTGTATTTGAAGGATACGGATTTGGTAGGACATACTATTGAGGCTGTTGATCCGGACTTAAATAAGCTGCTTAATGAAGCAATTGAAGCTAAAACCTCAGAGAATCATATCGTCGATTGGGATGGACATCGCTTTGAGATGGTGGTTCAAGATAACTTGGGCGTAATTTATCTATTGGATATTACGCGCTATGCAAAAATTGAAGATAAGTATAAGGCTGAGCGTCTAGCTATTGGTCAAATCTTCATCGATAACTACGATGAATTGAGCGAAACCATGCATGATCAGGAATTGACCAGCATGAGTTCCTATGTGCAAAACACATTGAGCAATTATGCTAAGAAGTTTAAGGCCTATTTAAAGCGGATTGATGAAGATCATTTCCTGTTGCTGGTTCATATGCAGGATTTGGCAGAAATGGAAAAGGACAAGTTCTCCGTTTTGGATAAGGTGCGCCAAGAAACTAGCCGTAACAATACTCCATTGACCTTATCGATGGGGATTGCCTTTGGCAGTGATTCATTATCCGAAATTGCTAACCAGGCTCAATCCAACCTAGACTTAGCACTGGGCCGAGGCGGGGATCAGGTTGTTTTGCGTCAGCCAGGTAAGGATGCCCGTTTCTACGGTGGTAAATCCAACCCAATGGAGAAACGTACTCGTGTTAGAGCGAGAATGGTTTCTCAAGCAATTAGTGAATTGTTCAAAGATGCAGATCGTGTCTTCGTAGTAGGACATCAACGTCCTGACATGGACTCTGTCGGTAGTGGTATTGGTGTAGTAAAATTGGCTCGTCTTCACGGCGTTAAAGCCAATTTCGTCCTTGATACCAATAAGACCAATTATGACGTTGGTCGTTTGGTTACTCGGATGCAACAAAAGAATCAGGATAAAGATATCTTTATCAGTCCTGAAGAGGCTTTGTCCGAGGTTACCGACAAGTCAATGTTGGTAATGGTGGACCATTCTAAGTATTCAATTACTTATTCACAACCGTTATATGACCGGTTGAAAAACAGAATTATCGTAATTGACCACCACAGACGTGGCGAGGAATTCCCAGAGAATCCAATGCTTACATATGTTGAACCATATGCATCGTCTGCCTGTGAATTGGTTACCGAAATGATTGAATATCAACAGCCAGCTAATGGTAAGCGAGTATTGACTGACCTTGAAGCAACAGCCATGCTTGCTGGTATCGTTGTTGACTCAAAGGAATTCTCACTTAGAACTGGTACGAGAACCTTCGATGCCGCAAGTTACTTGCGTTCAATCGGTGCCGATTCAGCCGTAGTAAGCATGTTGTTAAAAGAAGACATTGATAGCTTCCTTGAACGAACTCACTTGGTCGCAACGCTCAAGATGGTTAAGCCACATATGGCCGTACTTTGTGGTCCTGATGATAAGATTATTGATCCGATCATCACCGCTCAAGCGGCCGATACTGCGCTTGATTTGGAAAATGTAGGTGCAAGCTTTGCCATTACTAGACGTAGCTCAGATACGATTGGTATTTCTGCTCGTTCAATGGGCAAGATCAATGTTCAAATTATTATGGAAAAACTCGGCGGTGGTGGACACCTTTCAAATGCGGCAACTCAGATCAAGGGTGTTACTATTGAAGAGGCAAAACAAAAATTGCTTAAAGCAATTGATGAATATGAAGAAGAAAATGATTAAAGGGGGACCCGAGAATGAAAGTTATTTTTACACAAGACGTTAGAGGTCGAGGCAAGCGTGGACAAGTTAAGGAAGTTCCAGATGGCTATGCACAAAACTATTTAATCAAGCGTGGTCTTGCCAAGGCAGCTACTAAGGGTAACATGAACACTTTGAAGCGTGTTGAAGCTAACGAAAAGGCTGCTTATGAAGCAGAAAAGGCTGAAGCCGAAAAGATTAAGGCAGAACTTGAAAAAGACAGCACTATTGTTAACTTCAAGTCAAAGGCTGGTAACGATTCTCGTTTGTTCGGTTCAATCTCAAGCAAGAAGATTGTTGAAGGCCTTGAAAAGCAATACGGTATCAAGATTGACAAGCGTAAGTTGAACCTTCCAGAACCAATCAAGACTTTGGGTTACACTAACGTTCACGTTAAGTTATTCAAGGGCGTTGAAGGAACTATTCGCGTTCACGTTACTGAACAAGACTAATTATTTTTATAAAAAGTGGTTGTGATTGATGGATAATATTGTTTCTCAACAAATTCCGCATGACTCCGACGCTGAAAAAGCCGTTCTAGGTGCGATTTTCATTGATCCAGAAGCGATTGCGGATGCTAGTGCGGTCGTTCAGCCTGAAGATTTTTATGAACGCGCAAATCAGATTATTTTCCAGGCAATGCTGGACTTGTCTGATCGTGGGGATGCAATTGATCCACTGACTCTTCAGGATGAGCTGAATAAACGTAATCAGCTTGATGATATAGGTGGCATTGGCTATGTTTCAGAATTAGCAATGTCCACGCCAACTGCGGCACACGTTAACTTTTATGCACAAATTGTGCACAGAAAGGCCTTGCTCAGAAGACTGATTTCAGCCAGTCAAAATATTATTACTAATGCCATCAATGGTTCAGACGATGTAACGGATATTCTTGATGACGCGGAAAGCGAGATCATGAATGTCTCGTCTGAGAACAACACCGGTGGCTTTAGATCAATTAAGGAAGTTGTTAACTCAACGATTAATGATATTAACAACTTGCCTGAAGATAATAATATGGTTACGGGTTTGCCAACCGGTTTCTATGAGCTGGATAAAATGACTACTGGTTTTCACGATGACGAATTGATCATTATTGCCGCTCGTCCTGGTGTTGGTAAAACTTCTTTTGCATTAAATGTGGCCCAATATGTCGGTTTACACACTGATAAATCTGTGGCGATGTTCTCACTAGAAATGAGTGGTGAACAGCTTGTACAAAGAATGTTAGCTTCTGAAGGGCTGATTGATTCACAGCATCTTAGAACTGGTCAATTAGATCAGGAAGAATGGCACAATTTGGTTATGGCGGCTGGATCACTAGCTGGCACCGACATTTTCATTGACGATACGCCAGGTATCAAAATGAGTGAAATTCGTGCCAAGTCACGGCGACTGGCTAAAGAAAAGGGCAATTTAGGTTTAGTTGTTGTCGACTACTTGCAGCTGATTGAAGGTCCACGTAGTGAATCACGGCAACAAGAAGTTTCCGCAATTTCTAGACAACTTAAGAAGCTTGCTAAGGAGCTTCACGTGCCTGTCATTGCCCTTTCACAGTTGTCACGGTCAGTTGAGCAGCGTCAAGATAAACGGCCTGTATTGTCCGATATTCGTGAATCTGGGTCAATTGAACAGGATGCCGATATTGTTTCGTTCCTTTATCGTGACGACTACTATCGTGATGAACCCGAAGATGGTGAAAATAGCGGTAGCAGTAGTGAAGTCGGAGCAGAAGACGATAACGGTGAAGTTGAAGTAATTATTGAAAAGAACCGTTCAGGTAGTCGTGGGACTGTTAAATTAATGTTCTCGAAGCCATATAACCGCTTCTCGAACCTTGATTATGCTCATGATGATCCTGATGGCAATTAAGCACATGTTAAAAGCATGTGCTTTTTTATTTATTAAGAGTATTCAAAATCCGAATATTAAGTGACGAATGTTGATATCACAGGAAATATGAAATAAATATCAGAACAATAATCATAAATATAAATAATATAATTCGCATTTTATATTGAAATCTAGCATTTATTCTGTTATACCTATTTATGTGATGAAACCTATTAATTAATTTTTTGGAGGAATTTCAGGTTTATGAAGTTTAAAAAAGTATTAGTTGGAGCTTTAGCAGTTTTAGCTACTGTTTCACTTGCGGCATGTTCGAACAATCAAAAGAGTAGTTCATCTTCATCAAATGAACCAAAAGAATTGAATGTCGAATTCGTACCAAGTACTCAAGCTAACAAGATGGAAGCTAAGGCCAAGCCACTTGGAACGCTTTTACAAAAGCAATTGCATATTCCAGTTCACGTAACAGTTTCTACAGACTACAGTGGTTTGGTTGAAGCTATGTCATCTAAGAAAGTTGACGTTGGTTTCATGCCACCATATTCTTACATCCTTGCTCATAAACGCGGAATTGCGGACGTACTTTTACAAGCTGAACGTTACGGCTATGATGAACCATCTGGTAAGATGAATCACACTTTAATGCACAAATACCGCGGTATGATCGTGGTTAAGAAGGGTTCTAAAATCAAGTCATGGAAGGACCTTAAAGGTAAAAAGATTGCTATCGGTGATCCAAGTTCTTCATCCGGTTACGTTTACCCAGTTGCAGAACTTTACAAGAAGGGCTTAAATGTTACTAAGGAATGTAAGCTTGTTAACATCAAAGGTGATGATCAAGAAGTTCTTTCAGTATTGAACGGTGACGTTGATGCTGCATTCGTCTTCTCAGATGCACGTAACATCGCAGCTCAAGACGATAAGAAGGCAATGACTGACGTTGTGCCAATCTACTTCACTAAGTGGATTCCTAACGACACCATCGCAGTTAGAAAAGACATGCCTAAGAAGTTTAGAGCTAAACTTTCTAAGGCATTCAAGAACATTGCTAAGTCTAAGAAGGGTAAGCAAATCATTGAAAGTATTTACAACCATTATGGCTATGTAAGTGCCAAAGACTCAGACTTCGATGGCTTGCGTCAATACCAAAAGATTGTTAACAAAGCTACTGGCGGCAGTAGTAATAATAACTAAAGTTGATTATTAAAAAGACCTGCTTTTTTAAAAGCAGGTTATTTTTTTGCTAAAAGCTATCTGAAATCGGTTAAAATATAAGTAACAATCAAAGGAGAAAGATTATGAAAATTGCTGTTTTAACCGATAGCTCAGCTTACTTAACTAAAGAGCAACAAGAAAAGTATCATATCGATGTTTTGCCAATTCCAATTATGTGGGGCGATAAGACTTACCGCGATATGATCGATATTGGCTATGAAGAATTTTATAAAAAATTGGCTGATGAAAGTGAATTGCCTTCAACTTCACAGCCTTCCCCAGGTGACTTGCAAAAAAGAATAGATGAATATGTAGAGCAAGGCTACACTGATGTGATTGTAATTACCTTGTCTAGTGGTATTTCTGGTTATTATTCAACTGTTGAAAGTATTGCGAATAGCGAAACTAGAATCAAGATTCATCCATTCGATAGCAAAATCACCTGTGCTGGTGAGGCCGATTATGCTATGCTGGCGGGCCGCCTAGTCGAGGCTGGAGCCGACGTTGATTTAATTATGCATGATTTATCTGATTTGCAAAAAACGATGGATGTGCGCTTTATGGTGGACAATTTGAGCCACTTGAAGAGAACAGGTCGACTTTCTAACGCTGCCAGTTTTGTGGGAACATTGTTCAAAATTAAGCCAATTCTTTCAATGGATGTGCAAGATGAAGGTAAGATCTCTGCAATTGCTAAGGAAAGACAAACTAAACGTGCATATAAGCATGTGCAAAATGATTTTGACAATCTAACTAAGAACATGCCATACAATATTCAATGCACAATTTTTGATTCACTTGATCCTGATAAGAAAGAAGAATGGATTGAAGATTATCGTGCTAAGTTCCCTAGATATAAGTTCGATGAAAGTATTATTGGGCCGGTAGTTGGTGTCCATGTAGGACAGGGAACAATGGCAATGATTTGGTGTCGTGATCTTGATGACTACTTTGATAAAAATGGTAAGCCAATTGAAGAAATCAATTCTGAAGAAGTTGTAGATAAAGCGTAAGTAAATAAAATTAATTACATACATATGAAAGCCTTTACATATAAAGGCTTTTTTCTTTATAATATTATCAGCACAAAACTATTCGGAGATAAAAACATACAAGAAAAGGATGAGAAAATGGCAGAAAAGAAATATGTCGGCAGTATCGAAGCCGGTGGTACAAAATTTATCGTAGCAGTTCAAGACGTTGAAACAGGCAAGGAAGTTGCTCGCGACAGAATTCCTACTACAACTAATAAAGAAACTTTACAAAAGACAGCTGATTTCTTTAAGAAGCACTCAGTTGATGCATTGGGTATCGGTACTTTTGGTCCAATCGACATCAACCCTAAGTCACGCACTTATGGTTACATTTTGGACACTCCTAAGCCAGGCTGGTCAGGCACTAACGTTAAGGGCTTCTTTGAAAAAGAACTTGGCATTCCAGTTGCAATGACGACTGACGTTAACGCATCTTGTTACGGTGAGTACGTTGCCCGTGGTCGCGATGATTCAAAGAGTTACTTCTACGCAACTGTTGGTACTGGTGTTGGTGCAGGTATTGTTCAAGCAGGTAAGCTTCTTGGTTTGAACAACCACCCAGAAATGGGGCACATGCTCGTTCGTCGTTATCCTGGTGATGACTACAAGGGTCACTGTCCATTCCACAACGACGCTTGTGTTGAAGGTATGGCAGCTGGTCCAAGTCTTGAAGGCAGAACCGGTATCCCTGGTGAAAAGCTTTCACGTGATAACAAGGTCTTCACTTATTCTGCATACTACATCGCACAAATGCTCTTCAATGTTTACATGACTGCTCGTCCAGATGTAATGGTTGTTGGTGGTTCTGTATTAAATGAAGATGACCTTGTTAAGGTTAGAAAGTTCTTCAATGAATTTAACAACAACTATGTCGCAACTCCAGATTTGGACAAGTTAATCGTTCGTCCAGCCGTTGCCAACAACGGTTCCGCAACTCTTGGCGACTTTGAATTGGCAAAGAATTTACTCAAATAAAAACACACGATTTGATCAATAAAGCAATGAAAAAGACTCAGCACGTTAAGAAAGACGTAAGCTGGGTCTTTTTTGACGTAATTAGGGATGAATCAGCGTAGTATTAACTATAGAACGTATCACGTTATTAACGAAAGGAGCCGCTTATGAGTAATATGGATAGTGGCTTAAAAGACAAAATAATTGGCAAGGCTAAAGAAGTTGAAGGTAAATTAACCGGAGACAAGTCGCGTGAAGTAGAAGGCAAAGCCCAGCAAGTAAAGGGCAAAGTTAAAGCTAAGGCCAAAAAAGTAAAAGAAGATATAGAAGACAATCAAAAAATAGACGAAGATTGCTAAAGTTTGTAGTAGATAAATCTAGTAAAAATTACGAAGAAAGAAAATAGGTGATCCTATGTTATATTGGATTTGGGTTTTAATCGTCGGAGCTATAATAGGACTGCTTGCCGGTGTCATAACCGGTAGGGGTGGTTCAATGGGCTTTCTTGCAAATATCTTAGCAGGACTTGTTGGCTCAACGCTAGGCCAAGCAATCTTTGGCTCCTGGGGACCGCAAATGGCTGGGATGGCAATAGTGCCGTCGGTACTAGGGGCAGTTATCTTGGTATTAGCAATCTCGTTTGTTACGGGAATGTTTAATCGAAAACATGCATAATAAATAATAAAACGCATGCCTATAGGCATGCGTTTTGTTTCATGTGAAACTATTTATTTTCTCGTTCACGCTCTTTATCATCTTTAAAGCGCTGTTTAATTTCTTCAGGCAAAAGGCTCGGAACAGTTTTATCGTAAAATTCAAAGAAAATAGGAGCTTTGTTAGAATCATTACTCTTAGGATATAAAGCAAAATCAGTTTCATTAAATGGCAAACTGATATTGCCGCGAATTGCGTTAAGAATTTCCCCAATCATATGTAAAACATATTTACGTGTTTCAGGAGTTAAAGCCATAATTACATGGCTAAATCTAACAGTACCTAATAATTTGTTGGCAGTAATTTGGAAGACATCAGTAATATTTAGTTCGTTAAATGTTTGAAAAAGTGTATCCCATAATTCCCCACGTTGTTTATCTGGAATAGTATGGTTGAAATCTATGAGAGAATGTCTTAATGATCTTGAACCAGAGGTAAGCCCTTCGGCTAGTACGAAACTATCACGCCCCACGCTCCATCTACGGGGGTCATGCTGTTGAATCATAGGAGCGTTGCTTTTGACAATAATAACTCGTTCAGGGTGATCTAGCATGGTACCGATAATTGAAGCCTCAGGTAGATAAGTTTTCATTTTTGGAAGAGCTCTAACAAAGCCCGGTGAACGCCAAACTTGATGGAAAAAGCCAGGGCCATCAAAACTAAAAGCTTTAATAACACGATCTTGCAATGCTGGTTCTGCTACACTTAAGGCATATTCTGCGTAATTGCCGCCTTTTGAGTGACCAGCTAAGTAGATCTTGTCGTCAGGATATTTTGCCGCAATTTCTTTAAGATAATTTGCCGCCACATCTTGACCATAAACCTTAGGCATGTAGTTCATATTCATATCTTCATTCCAGCCGATAATTGAACTGTCGGTGCCGCGGTAAACGATTAAAATAGTTTTCTTATCTAGTTGAAAAGTAGCCGCTGTAAATTGTAATGGATATGGGTCTTTCTCCATTCGGTTAGTCCAGTTTAAAATTTCTACATTTCCTAGTCGTAGACTTTTAGGAAGGAGCCAGATCTGGGTACCGTTTTCATCGTGCATTTGTACTTGGAAAGAGGGGAGAACGCGGAGCTTTTCCGCTACTTCGCTTAGGGTATGTCCTTTAGCTGATTTATCTACGGGAAGATAGATGAGAGAAGAGAAGAGGGATGCGTCTACACTGTTGAATGGCTTCTCCTTAAATGATAAATCTCCTCGCCAACGTAAATAGTCAAGAGTTCCTGCCATAAAATCATCCTTTCATGGTTAATAATGACATTTTACTAATTATTACTCTAAAAATAAATGTTATAAGCCACCGCGTGTGTAACTGATTTTTCGAATATCAGGATATTTGCGTAAAGTCATGATGATTTGATTTTCGTCAATTTTATTGTTGATAACGCCATCGACATAAAGAACGATCTTTTTATCGCTGACATCGAGAATCTTGATTGAAATATTTTCAACTTTATTATTTTTTAGCTCTTGCTTTATTTGTGGCAAAACATCTGGTTTATTGATAGCATCTATCAAAATGTCGAAACGAATGTGTGGTGTAAGTTTATCAATGATTTCGTCATCATGAAAGAATAGTTGAATGATGAAAAGCAGGGCGGTTGATAAGATGCCGATGAAGTACATGCCTGCACCAACGGCCATTCCGATGGCGGCAGTTGCCCAGACACCAGCGGCTGTTGTTAGACCAGAAATTTGTTCTTTTCTTACTAAAATTGTACCAGCACCGATGAAGGAAATACCGGTGACAATTTGGGCGGCAATTCTTGAAGGGTCGAGTGAAAGATCGTGCATGTTGAGCAGATCGGTGAAGCCGTATTTAGATACGATCATGAACAAGGCAGAAGCAATAGCAACTACAATGTGCGTTCTGACACCTGCAGTTTTTCTTTGGATAGCTCGTTCATAGCCGATTAGGGCACCACAAAAGGCGGCGACGAGAATCCTGAGCAGCCAATCTAGTTCAGTTGTAATGGGAGCGAATGTCTCCATAAAATCACCTCTTGAATGACTAACACTTTTAGTTCCATTCTAACGTAAATAGCCTTATTTGATAGTTTTGAAGATTTTTTTTGAATTTTTTTCAAAAAAGGGTTGCGCAACTCCCATCTATATGGTTTAATAAATACTGTTGTCGATGAGATAACAAATGAGTTGCTGACTTAGCTCAGTTGGCAGAGCACGTCACTAGTAATGATGAGGTCGGAGGTTCGAATCCTCTAGTCAGCATTATAAAGATTCATTTAGATTGATTAACCTTGATTTATCAACGTTTTACGAAGATAAGTTAAGGTTAATTTTTTTGTATAAAGAAAAATAATGCACACTAAGTGCACGCAGTTAAATTATTAAAGTGCAATTTTTGCACACGGTTTTGAGAGCGGAATAATGATATAAAAAAAGGCGGTGTTTTAAATGATCCAAGTGGAAAGCTGTATGATATGATAGGGCGTTTAAGTCCAAATCAGCCAGAATACATTATTCAATTAATGGATATTATTCGAGCATCTGGAAATTCAAGTGCACATGATGGCCTAAAAACAGATGAATCTATTCGTGAATTAAATGATAATGAAAATAGAGAAAGAGTAATTACTCTATTTAAATTTTTAAATTTGATTTGTGAATTAATAGGGCTTAGTAACCAATCGAATAAAATGTTTAGTTCAGAACTTACAGAAGGACAAAGAAAACAGATAAAAATTAGAAATCAAAAAAATAAAAAAAGATTGAAATATCAACATTTTCAATCTTTTTTATTTTTTGATAGTAATTGTTCAAATTTAATTTTTAAAATAATTTTAAAGTCGTTGGATCAGAATCATAAATTGAAGTATCAGACAAAAGTTTAATTACTACTTTAGCTACAGCAGTTGCTAAATTTACAGGCACTGCATTACCTATTTGTTTATAAACGGAACTCATTGGTCCTTCAAATACATAATTTTTAGGAAATGTTTGAATAGCAGCTGCTTCTTTAATAGTTAATCTTCTAAGTCTTGCAGGGGCAGATTGATATACAGGTTTGTAACCTTCTTTAAGTTTTTTATGGTAATCTACAACGAAATTTTCTTTGTTTTTGTATAATGCATCATTATCTATAATGGGGGTTTTATTTCCACCCATTGATGCTGGAAGAGTATTAGCATATTCGTCTAGATTAATTGGACGGCCTGCACCGTTGAATAGCATACCAGAATAAGGAGATTTTCTTAAAATAGGATTAGTTGCAAAAGTAATTTTAGCAGTACTGTTTATAGGGTTCATTTTAGACCCAGCTATACCTAAAGACTGTAGTACTTGTTTTAATGGTTCAGGCTTTTTCTCCATCTTTTCAAATTCGAATTTTAATATATTAGAGGTTAACTCATGATCCTTTACGCCTATAAAGAATACTCTTTCCCGTTTTTGAGGAGTATCATAGTCTTTGGAATTTAATAAGATAGGGATACATGAATATCCCATTTTATTAGCATCCGATATTATTTTCATCTTAATGGGTTCCCATTTTTTCAGTTTGTAAAGAGCTTTTACATTTTCAATAACGAATGCGTTGGGTCTTAAATGCTTAACAACAGAAAGATATTCCCATACCATTTTACTTCTTGGATCATTAGGATCCATTTTTCCTGCTACTGAAAATCCCTGACATGGTGGCCCACCAATTATTAAATCTAATTTTTGAGGTGAATACTTATAAATATCATCCAATTTATCTTCAATATTTCCAACAATTAATTTAGTTTTTGGATGATTTGTTTTATAAGTGGCGCTGGCATATTTATCGATTTCATTTGCTACAACTATATTTATACCAGCTTTTTCAAATCCGGTATCTAAACCACCGGCACCAGTAAATAATGAAATTGCATTAATCATAAGGAGGATCCTTTCTTAAATTATGAAAATATCTAAAGAAGATATAGAAAATGTAGAGTCAGATTTAAGTTCAACATTTGAACAAGCAAAAGAAAATAAAGAAATAGAATTATCTGAACAAACAAAAGATGATATAAAAAAGATAATTTTAGGTAGACATGTAACTTTTAGATATATTTTTATAACAGCACTAGCTTCTAAGCAGTCTCTAGATATAAATCCATTAGCTTTACAGTCTAAGTCTTCACTTCCTGGTGCTTACGATGCTAGATCTATAGCTCATAAAGTAATAGTACCTTTTGAAAAGAAATATTTAACAGTTCCGGGAGGAAAAGGTGCATTGGGTGGATCAAATGAACCTTTTTTAAATAAACCTGCACGATTTAAAGAGCTAAGTTTAAACAATCCTGTACGATCGGGGAATGATAAAGATGAATTAAAAATTCTAATACATCTTTTAACACCAATTACTTCAGAAGATGCACATGAATATTTATTATTTTCTCTTTTTCTATTATTAGAAAAGAAAAAAAGTGAAGAAAATAAGATAGAAAATGAAAAAGAACAAATAAAAAGAAAAACAATATTACCTGCAAATTTTAAGAAGTTTTTGACGAGTATATTGTCCCAAAATGATGCGGGGCAAAGTTTACCGTTGGTGATAGGAACTGTTTTTTATGCTGTATTAGATCAGTTTGATTCAACAAAAGATTTAAAAGTTAAGATACATAAAGTGAATGAAGCTGGTGCTTCTTCTTTGGAGGTAGGAGATATTGATATATATGAATCTGATAGATTAATTACTACCATTGAAGCTAAAGATAAAGAATTTCAATCAGCTGATGTTGTACATGCTGCAATTAAAGCTGTACAAGGTAATTTGAATCATTTTTATTTTATATACCATAATACTCGAAAAGAAATCTGTGAACTGCAATCTATTAAAAGAGATTGTATCAATATGGGGTGTGAGGTAACAATAATTACTATTGATCAATTTATTGATTTTATGTTTGGCTTGCTAAACAAAGTTAACTTTGAAAAAACAAGTAAATTTATAATAGATTCAATGGAACAAATGGCGGTAACAGATAATTTCTCAAGGCGAGTAATTAATTTAATAAGCAAATATAGTGTTTGATATAATTAGAAAATGTGGTCGAAGTTTGCAAAAATATCGTTTGCAAACTTAATCCATCGTAAATATTAGTGGTATTTACGTGGACGACCACTTTTTTTATTTTATTCTGTACTTGTCTAATGCCTTCATCATTTATAAATTTTATTCCGTCAACTTCTAAAAGACAGTCCTTAGGAAACAGATCAGGGGAAAGTCTATATCGGTTTATAAAATAATTCCTATTTTTATTAATTTTTAAACTGGCATGACTAAAGGTATACCAACCAGATAATTTCTTAATATGTCTCACCTCTTATCTTATAAATATTTTATCAATTAATATGTTGCATTGCAACATGTTGATTGATAGATTTAATAATAAAAAGACCTTTATATTTGAAGTAAGGGTCTTTTTGTATAAGTTTCCAATAGAGTGGTTCACATAATAGTTTTTATAAGTTTGATTGATCTATTTCTTAAATAGTAGTAATTGACGTTTAATCAGTAAATTAATGTAAGTTTGTCCTTCTTTTAATAACTGTTCAGTATTTTTTTGGTATTTTTCTTTTAACTTGGAAGATGGATTGGCTGGTAAATCTCTGTTTGGTTGGGTGATTAATTCATAGATATTATCCATGGTTTTGATTATGTAACTAGTATCATGTTCTTTATTGTAAGACTGGATAATAGACAATAATTGGTTATTAAAGAATTTGATTAAGTTTGTATTTAATTTAAAAGTCACTAAATTTTCGAAAAAAGTTTTATGAGCAGAGATAAAATTAGTGCGAATCAAATCATAAGAATCAATAATAGCGCTAAATTCAGCTTCTGTATAATCTGTGTAACTATCAATTAATTCATATTCATTTAAGTCTTTTTCCCATTGATTTTGTTCATAGCTTTGAATTTGATCTTCTATAGAAAGATTTGGATCAATTGGAGTGGGCTTAAATTCTATATGGCTGTTAAATTTTGAAAGAGATTTGGCATAATAATAATTATTAGCTAGTAATAATTGAGTTTCATGTTGAGTTTTAGGATTAGTTAGCAAGTATTGAATACCCAAACCATAAACGTGATACATTAGATCATTATAATCGGCTGTACCGTTGTTCCAAACTAAATTGTAACTTTTGCCTTTGTAATAAGGTAAATATTGGAGAATATTTGTAGTAATACTACTTTCATGAACTGTAGCTTTATTTGTCCGTGGCTTTGGAAGAAGCCACGGATTTCTTTTTTTATCACGTCGACCATTACAAATATTAATAAACATTTTTTGATCACAATTTAGCCAAAAATTGATAAAGTTTGTACCACCAGTCTGCCTTTGTGTGTCTAAGGATTTAGAAACATTACTAATAATTGTGTTCGAAAATTTGTTGATATCATTTTTTATTATTTTTAAACTGTCCATTTTTACCTCTTGGTGAGAGATTTTTTTATAAAAATATTTTAAAATCACAGGTTTTCACTCACTGGATATAAGTATAACATTAGAATCAAGATCAGCAAAGGTAAAGCGAAACAACCTTACTGATCATAGTATCGTAAAAATTATTTCGTTAATTTTAGAAAGAAGGGCGCTCAATATGCGTCGTAAATTTAATGCAGGATATAGTACTGCAACTGCAAATATTTATATTAATCAAGATGTACCTGTTATTAGTTTGAGTTCAACTATCGAGCCGGTGAATAAGTGGATTAATGATAAGCCTACGGATGAGGTAGATCACTATAGTGCCTGGTTCTGCCAGGAAGGGACAGAACCATTTAAAGTTAAATTTGAGAATGAGCTAAACCTTCCTAAATTTGATTCCAAGGTTAAGTTTGATGATCTTGAAGCATGCGAAATAGGTAATAATGTTTACTTCCGTGCAAATGGTATTAAGGAGATAAGATAATGGTCGATATAACTGATCAGAAATTAGCTAAGCTGATTGTTCAAGGTCTTAATATGGCATTGGGTAATCAGGCTAATGGTGAAACAAGTTACAGTGATTCATTTGATGGATTCATTGCGAATGCTGGTTTTGTGTTCGTTCCCCGAATGCCAGCGGCTTATCGTGTAAACCAGGAACTGAATAAAGCAGTGTATGAAGTGGTTAGCGTGATGGCCTATCCTTATAAGACTGTTGCACCACTAAAAACACAGCCTAATATTATTTCAATTAAAACTGAAGATTTTCATACTAGACGTGGCCTTTTCTATCCATGGAAAGATGGCATCTCACAGCGTTTATACATTAAAGATCTTGATGAATATGCTAGGAATCATAATGATGGCCTTATTTCTATAATGCCTAACTATAAAATTGATTATGTCAATAAAATCTACCACGTGGTTTTAAGCGGTGTAAGCGGTTCCGGCAAGAGCTATTTTCTTATCTATCTATTAGAAATGATTTCAACTTTTACTAGTAAGGATAATTTAATCATTATTGATCCTAAAATTGATCAACCAGCCCGTTGGGGGGCGTGATCATGGTTATACAGTTCTAATACCACATGCCGGGCAATCGCAAAGTGATTATGTTTCAAAAATTAATGAAAAATTAAGTGATGTTTTGAAGCAAATTTTTAGGCGCCAAAGACTACTTTATGATGATCCTACGTTGAAATTTAAGCCGATAACCATCTGTATTGATGAATTATTGGCGTTAACTGAAGGGATTGCAACGGCAATTAGAAATAGTTTCTTTTCGTTACTCTCGCAGATCGCATTATTGGGCCGTGCAACTCAGGTTAAGTTAATACTTGCAGCTCAACGATTTCAGAACTCAGGAGCTGGATCACTACCAATAGTGGTGAGAGAACAAGCTAATTTTAAAGTGCTACTTGGAGCAGTGAATAGTAAGACAACTAGTGTCTTGTTTCCAGATATTGATGCTAGTGGAATTATTGTGCCTGACGTTGTTGGTAGTGGTATCGTTCAGTTAAATCAAGGGACTGTGACACCATTACTTACTCCAAGTTATGGAGGCTAAAACATGTTTAAAAGACAAAAAAACTTACCATCGGTAAGTTTAAGATATTGTATGTCATTACCTCAAGCCGGTATAATGACGGGTTTAATGTTACTTTTTACGGTAATACTAAAATTTGTCCAAGTACAAATTAACAGTATAGGGTTAAACGTATTATATTTACTAATGATATTTTTGGATTATTGGTTGATTGTATGGGTTGTTTCAGCAACGTTTGTCGGATTGTTTAAGTTTGCAGATGCTCGACATTTATATTGGAATAATTTGATCTTAAATTATCGACTACGTAAATATATGTGTCGAATGCCAGATCCAATCACTAGTAATAATGAACAAGTAAAGTCAAATCAACGATTAATTAATAGATTTAATAAAAGTGTTAAACATAGTTATCTTGAATGGCATATCAATGAGTGTATTGTTTATGTCTATGTTCCCGATCAATTTGAACTTCAGAAATTGGTTGAAGAAGAAAAACTTAGTCTACGGGGGCAAGTTGCAACATGGTTTGAGCAATATACGTTTTCAGGCTATGAGAAGTGCGGTAAATACTATGTTTTACAAGGCACTAGAAAAAGAAATAAAAATTAAAATTGCAATGGGCGCTTGTGCTGTCCTCTAGGACAAGCACAAAAGCGCCCATTGCCTCATTAAAACTATTATTAATTCTGATGTGTAATTTAATGCAAAGCTACATAGCTGTAGGGCTGAGAGCTTGTTATCAGCCCTACAATAAAACTGTGTAAATTGTGCAAAAAGAGGATTGGTAATATGAAGAAAGCTATAAGAGCTAGACAATTCATGTATACCCAAGACTTAGAGCATCTTCCATTTAAACAGGAACAATTAAAAGAAATACTTGAGAAGTCAGATGCTGAACAATGGGCGTATATTCTTCATGACAAAGATGTTAATGAAAAAGGTGAGCCAATTAGACCTCATTTTCATGTGATTCTAAAATTCAAAGATGCAAAAACAATTTCTCGTATTGCTAAATTGTTTAATGATCAACAACAATATATCGAAGTTTGGCACAATACCATTAACAATGGATATAGTTACTTAATTCATGAGACGACTAATGCCCAAAATAAACATCATTATGATCCTAGTGAAGTAGTTGCATCTTTTGACTTTGTAACAAGAATTAAACAAATTAGGGAAAAAGTTAATAAACCGTCAAAACATGACATAGAGAATTTTATTGATGATTATTCAAATGAACAATTAACAAAAGAAGGGCTTCAAGAAAAAATTGGTGTCCTTGAGATGGCAAAACATAAAACGTTGTTGGATCATATCGAAGACATTTTGGCTTATAAAAAACATCAACAATTTTTAAAAGACTTTAAAGGGCAAAAGTGTACTACTTATTGGATTTGGGGATCTTCTGGAATTGGAAAAACAAAACTTGTTCGTGAAGTTTTGGAAGAATTACATCCTAACAATTTTATTATTCTTGGGTCTCAACGTGATCACTTTCAAGAATATGCAGGTCAGGAATTCATAGTAATTAATGACCTTAGACCTAACGATTACGACTATGGTCAATTACTTACCCTTTTAGACCCTTGGGAAATTGATAAAATGGCACCTGCACGATATCATGATCGTTATCTCAATGCTCGTTCAATTTATATCACTACACCATATGATCCACTTAGTTTTTATTTTGAATGTAACATTTCAAATCAAGTAGTAGATTCGTTTGAGCAATTGAAAAGAAGAATTGTCTCTTTAAAATTAACCGAGGATACGTATAGTGATCTAAAAAAAGAACTAATTGAAGATGAAGAAATAGCAGAAGCAATTTGGAAGATAAAATCACAAAAAAATACTAGTCATGCTGATAGCGACAAGAGCAATGACTAGAATAACGACTAATCTGATTCTATCCCAAAATTGTTTATAAAACAATTTAAGGAGAACAATAATGATTAAATATCTAACTGGTAAAGAATTATGTGAAGCTTTAGGAATTAGTACAACGCTATTGTATAAATTTCGGAAAGCGGGAATGCCCTACCATCAACTACCAGGCGGTAGACCTTTTTACTTGATTGATCAAGTCGTTGATTGGTTAAAAAGCGCAGGTTATCATCAGGATAAAATTTGGACAAAATAATTAAAAGGGCGGATAATGTAAGAGATCATTATTCCGCTCTCTTTTTATAAAAGAGGTTTAATATGATCAAGAAAATTTTAAAGGGTAAATACAAAGGTCTTTGGCTAGTTAGAATTCAACCAATGATTAATGGCAAGCGTAAGAGTGTTACTAGAAGGGCTAATAGTAGGCTTGAAGCACAAAAGCTTGAAGTTGATTTAAAAGTAAAGTATGCGAGCTATAAGAATGGTTTACCAAGTATCACTGATGAATCTCAACTTTTAATTGAGTACACCAAGTTTGTTGAAAAAAAGGCACAGTCTATTACTGCGACAACGAATCGAAGCTGGAAATATTCATTAACTTTGTTAAATGAATACCTTGAGCAGGAAAGAAAGATAGATATTCAATTAAGAGATATTGACCAGCATTTTTTTAACGATTTTGGGCATTGGTATCTTAATAATCATCCGAAGGCTAGTGTAAAGAAAAGTACCGTAATAGATGTAACTTTAGCACATTTTCGAACTTTCTTTACTTTCCTTATAGATAAGGCTGTTCTTGCTGTAAATCCAATTCCTAGAGGCTACTTAAAATTATTCTTTAAGCAGTCTGATTTTAGTACTGGTAGGAAGTGGCACTTATTTTCTAAAGATGAAATTAGTGCTTTAAGGGAAGAATTACTTAAAGAGTATAAAGGAGCTACGATTGCTAATTCTGTGTCTAGGCTCGCTTTAATTGTTGATACTTATCTTGGACTACGTCCAGAAGAGTTACAGGTGTTAAAGTTTGATCAACTAGTAAAGTATGAAGGCTCTTATACTTTTAAAATTGACGATAGCTGGTCTGAAAAAGAAAAAAAGCCTAATGGTTCTTTGAAAGACAGACCCAAAGGCGCTTATAGATATTGTTTGCCAATTAAGAATATTGAAGTAATTGATTTGATTAAAGGTTTTCAGATTAAACAAAAAAAGTACCTCGATGAATATGGTTTAAAAAATACATCGGGATACATCTTTCTGAACTTACATAATTATAAATCAATTAGTTCAAATAACCAATTACCGATAACACAAAAGAGCTTAAATGAAAAATTAAAAGCTGTTTGTAAGAATGCAGGGATTGAAAAACAGAAAGATTCAATTTTAGCTTTGTATTCTTTGAGAGTTTATTTAAGCAGTTTACTAGGTAATGATAATCGCATATCTAATATGTATGCTTGCCAAAGAATGGGAAATACTATTCAAGTTTTTCTTTCAACTTATGTAAAGGAAAATCGTGAATCTTATAAAGAAAATTCTCAACTTTGGAATTGTTAGTTAAAAATGCACTTTATTTGCACTTTGCAAGTATTGTGCCTATTAAAAATATTGATATATCAAGGGTGTTGGCTAAAACCTCTGCGCTTCTAGTCAGCATTAATAAATACGTTTAAAAGATCTGATTGAAAAATCAGATCTTTTTTGTATTATAACTAAAACATTTATTAATAGCACAATTTTCTTGGAGGAGAATTATGAAAGCATGGAAAACTAGCGGATTAATTGTATTGCTGGTCTGGATAGCAATTGCAGCAATTATCTGGTTTAGGAATGTTGACGGAGCAGGAGTAGCTCAGACGGCTCAATTAAAAGAAATAACTTTGCTGATCTGGCTAATTTTTGCAATTCCTGTCATTATTGGCTATCTAATTTGGTTTATTGTTTTAAAAAGAAAGCAAGAAAATATAAACTAAGAGAAACAAAGGAATGGTCAATTGCTTTAGGGATACCGGTTGAAGAGCGTCATGGAAAGCACTATGAAGATGGTGCGGTAACTCTTGACGATTTTGATTATTCAAAAACTGATGAAGTCAAGCCAGATGCGGAAAGTGGAGCTGCGCAAAAAGAATAGAAAATAAAGAAGAGCAACATGAGAAAGAATCTCGTGTTGCTCTTTTTGATCTTCGTTAATCTACTGCATTACCAAATTGATGATCTTTTTTATTAAACCATTGACGGGCAAAATCGATCAAGGATTTGCTGTTAATTACTTTGATAATTCCTTGACCTAATTTTTGTGCTTTAACTTCATTAGGAAATTCTTTTTCAAAAGCTTCACCTAATTCGTTGAAATCGTCATAAGAATCTAAATCTATGTTTTGATAATTTGTCCAAATCGTTTTTCCATCTTGGTCGATACTGGTTGCTGCAGAACAGGTTTCAGTTTTGCGATGAATCGTAGATTCTGCGTAGTGAAGCATTGTGCAAGTTTCGTAATCGGTACCTAAGAAAATAATTTTGCCATCGTTCTTGTACAAATAATCAAGTGGACTGTTGATCCCATACGGCAGGTTTAAAGGCTGACGTGCGGCAATTTCAGCCGCATTTTTACCCCAGATAGCAACTGGCAAATAGGGATGCGTGCTGCGAACTACATCAGGTAAATTCCTAAAGTATTCTGGCGTTATGCCCAGACCTTCTGTAGCTGAGGTCCTTGGATCATATGGTGGTATATTATCTCTGACCACCTGAATTAAATCTTGACGAACGGGTGGATACTCCCAAGTTGCTGGATCACAATTCGTTGAAACCTGTGACGGCATCATTAGTGTGCCAACGGATAAAGTTTCTTCAAGTGCTCTAACAATTGTTTTAGGCCCACCGGGTAAATATTGAAACTTACTCATGGCAGTATGAACCATGCAAGCATCTGTACTTTTGACACCTAAATTGTCAAAAGCAGCCTTAAAATCATTTTTTGTGATAATAGTTTCGATTAATTTTTCAGACATAGTGTGTTTCCTTTTCTAAAATAGTTTATTGACTTGGTCTGAAAAATCTTACTCTTGCTTTAATTTCACGCTTGTTAATCATAGTTTGTTTGTTACTCATTTTTTCTCCTCGTAATAAATACGTATTAACTAATATTATAGAGAATGATTTTATAATAAATATACACAATTTATCCTCAAGGAGAAAAAAGATGACTTTAAAAGAAAAATTCGCATATATGGCAACAGGCAAGCCTTACAATGACTTGGATCCATTGTTAATTGAAGCAAGAAACAAGGCTACCGAAGATACTAATAAGTTGAATGCTGAAAATAATTCGGCTAAAAAAGAAGAACTGATCAGAAAACTTTTTGGTAGTGCTGGTAAAACACCATTTGTTAATCCAAATTTCCGTTGTGAATTTGGGCAAAATATTCATGTTGGTGATAATTTTTATGCCAATTATGACTGCGTAATCTTGGACGGTGCACCAGTAACGATTGGCGACAATACAATTATTGGTGCCGGCAGTGTTGTGACTCATGATATTCCAGCAAATGTGATTGCGGCAGGTGTACCTGCTAAAGTTATTCGTCCAATTACTGAGAAGGATGAAACCGGCTTTGATCCTAATGATCCTCGATTTTTATAAAGAATAGGAAAAAGAAAAACTAATAAAACACCTCATAGCTACTAGATTGACGTTTGGTAATTATGAGGTGTTTTGATATTATTCTTCTTTTAAAATATCTTCTGGATTTTTATATTCTTGTTCCATATTTAAGGATTTAAGATATTTGTCTAAACTAATATTTTTACGATAGAGTTCTTTATTAACAATTTCAGCAATTTGCTTACCTGTGATTAGCAAGATAGGATAGTTATCTTCTAGAATCTCTTGTTGAGTGGCATTAGTAAAATAAGAAGTTGTTACAAATGCTGCAAGCCATCCTCTCTTTAATCTTGCAATAATTCGATCAACATCTTTGCCACTAACTCCAGATGCCTTAGTAACCCAACCATCGTGGCAGATAGTGCCAGAGTCCTCGATTAATAGGCGAGTTACATCTTTAGCTAAGTATTCAAAACCAAAAGGATTATTTTGATAGTGAGAATATATTTTTTGGAGAATTATATCTAACTTACTACCAGGTGTAGGTAGTTGTTCCTTTTTGTTGGCAGTACTTCGACCGTAAACGTGACGTCTAATTTTATTAAAATCGCCATCTTTAATCCACTCTTGCCATTCTTTTGGTGCTAAACAAGGAGCGAATTTATCTTTTTCTCTTCTGGCATCGATCCAATCCCAATTGAAGCCTTCTTGTTCCTTTTTAAGAGAAAAAACACAGAATGTAAAAAGATAGTTTGAAAAATAAGTTTTATTCTTATTGGAGCCGCTATACTGAGTGACTAATTTAATTGATTCAACTGTGCCATATCCGTGAAAAGTTCGTTCGCCTTGTTTTTTACTTTCAAAAAATAAAATTGGAATAGCTTTGGCTCTTTCTTTAGGATCATTACTGTGACTTAATTTGAACTGTTCGAGTAGTCGTTTATTGCCAGTTGTAGTTGCTGGATCTTTATCTGCTGTTTTGTTATCGCCGTAATAATATATGTAGCCGATATCTTCATTAAATTCATCTTCCCATGGATTATAAGCGTCACTTCTAATGTGATTAGTGCTAGATATTATGATGCATTCTTGATCACTATATTGTGTAATACCGCGCTGATTATTATAGTTTTTAGGACTGCTGCCTAAGTGAGTTTGGTTATAATAATTATTTTGTGCGGAATCATTAATTTCTAAAATATTATTAGAAGTTTTTTCTGCGTATTTCTTAGCTTGGATTGATGTTGAATATGTTTGTCCGATGTATAGCATGACTTTATCCTCTGTTGTTTGATCTTAAAGATATTTTAGCAGCATTATTTTGGAATCTTTTAGCTTTGACTAAATAAAACTAAAATAATTTAACCTATAAAAGTTTTACAATAAGGATAAGAAACAAATTATAGGAGGAATCAATTATGCCATGTACAACAATTTTAGCCGGTAAAAAAGCTACTACCGACGGTTCAACTCTAGTTGCCAGAAATGAAGACTACGGTCACGCTTTTAACCCTAAGCGTTTCATCGTTGTAACGCCAGACAAGCAACCTAAGGAATATCAATCCGTAACTTCAAAATGCAAGGTAGATCTGCCAAGTGATCCAATGCGTTACACCGCTGTGCCTGAACTTGAATCAACTATGAAGAAGATGGGCTGGTGGGGTGAAGCCGGCATCAATGCCGCAAACGTTGCTATGTCAGCTACTGAAACTAGCACCACTAATTCACGTGTTTTGGGCGTGGATCCAATGAATAAAAAGGGTATCGGTGAAGAAGATTTTGTTACCATCGTTTTGCCATATATTTATTCAGCTCGTGAAGGGGTAAAGCTTTTAGGTAAATACCTTGAAAAGTATGGTACCTATGAATCAAACGGTGTTGCCTTTTCAGATAGGGACGAAGTTTGGTACATGGAAACAATCGGTGGCCACCACTGGGCCGCAAAACGTGTGCCTGATGACTGCTACGTTGCTGCACCTAACTGGTTCAGTATTACCGACTTTGACTTTAATAGCGACGACACAATGGCTTCTGCCGATTTGGAAAAGATGATTAAAGATAATTATTTAGACATCGATCATCAAGGCAATCCATACAATTTGCGTCATATTTTTGGTAGCCATGACGATTCAGACTATGAATACAACATTCCACGTGAATGGTATATTCAAAAGTTGTTTAACCCAAGTGACGTTCGTGAACCAGACGATCCAGAATTACCATTTGCAAAAAAGCCTGAACACTTGCTTACTATTGAAGACTTTAAGTATGCATTGTCTTCACGTTATCAACACACTAAGTACGATCCATATGGCTTAGAGGGTACAGACGCAGACCGTCATGCCTTCCGTCCAATTGGTTTCCAACGTAACCAAGAATTATCAATCTTGCAAATTAGAAACAACGTTCCAGAAAAAATCGCTGGTGTTCAATGGGTAGCCTTTGGTCCAAATGCCTTCAATGGTATTGCTCCTTACTACACCAATATTCTTGATACTCCAAGTACTTATCGCGATACTAAGGAACATTTCGATATTCAAGATATGTACTGGCTTACTCATGCAATTACAACAATTGCTGACGAGCACCCATTCCGCTACAGTGCTTCAATTGAAGAGATGAAACAAAGTACTTTAGCTGCTGGTCGTCATGTTTTACTTGAAACTGATCAAGAAGTCCAAGATCTTGACGGTGAAAAATTGCAAAAGAAACTTCAAGAAGCTAACGATAAGACAGCTAAGTCCACATACGATGCCGCAATGAAGTGCTTTGGCGACTGTGTAGAAACAGGTTCATTACAAATCAGATTAAATTATTAATTTTGAAGGTCCACCCAAAGGGTGGGCTTTTTTTGATAAGTCTTTGTTTATTGAATAAACAAAAAAGCAGTTTTGTTTGCTAAATTGCGACAAAACTGTAAAAGTGTATTTTTCCATTGAAGAAAGCATTGTTCTACAAGTTTATCTCCGTATAATTTCAAATAACAAAAAAGTTGTACGGAGGGAAAAATGAGAAAGATTCTTGTAGGCATTGCTTTCTTTTGTTTTTTATCCTTTGCCCAAGGAGTAAGAACCGTTCAGGCAGCCGTGATGGATGTGAGCGATAATTTTGTCTCACTCAAGGTTGATAAAAAGAGAGCCAAGTTTAACGATGATTTTGTGCATGTGCAGGCCAAGTTTAGTGATAGAAGACAGGCTTTTACTGCTAACAGTCTGATGAAAATTACGTGGGAAAATGTAGGTGGTGCATCGCTTCAAGGGATTAAAGAAAATAATAGACTCGTAATTCAGGATGAAGCAGGTAGAGATCATGAAGTAGGTCAATATGTTGTTGATCAAGATGGCGTAGTTGTCTTATTCAATGACAATATAGAGGATTTTGAAAATGTAACTGGTCAAATTGATTTTGATCTGCAAGTTAAAAACAAATCTGAAAGAGGTCAGACCTTGTTTATTCAAGCGGGTGATTTAACTAAGTTTCTTCATGTAGTAGGACAAAATAATCCTGTAGAAGAAATTAGCTCTGTTGATATTAACGGAATTTTTGATCAAGACAATATTTCCTGGGAAATCAAGATTGATCCAAAAAAGGCAGAATATGATCAAGTTGTAGTGGAAAATGCTATACCTGAAGGTTTAATTTGGGATGAAAAATCTTTAAAGGTCCAAGTCGCAAACCATGAAATTAAGTTTGATAAAGAAAATCCAAAGATTAATCAAAATAATTTAACGCTAACTTTAGATGGTAAAAAATATCGTGGTCCGATTAGTATCAGCTATGCCACTCAAGTTAAGGATTATGCTGCACTTGGCGCTGTGAATCAGGTAGCTGTTAGCTACAAATTAAATGACGAAACAACTAATCAAAATATTTATGGAGGAAAAATTCAAGATGAAGAGATTACAAGCATTTTTGGCAAACTTCTCGAGACGCAAGAGACTGGAAAGAAGAATACAAAGAGGTATAGATATGGGGAAAAAGCTACGCGAATTAGAAGGACAGACGGAAATGAGATACTGGTGGCTCGAAATGCTGATGGAAGAAGAGAAGAAAAAGCAGACACTGAATCAGGAAATAAAGAGTTAAAGCTCCCAGTAACGAGTTTAACAGGCTTGGATAATCAGCCAACTACAATTAGTACACCTAAAGCAACTAGGGTTAGACATAGTGATAAGGACTTCAAAACTGTCGCAGATAAAATTTTAGACGATGATGATCTAAAAGAAGTTAGCTTCAAAAAGCATAATCGACACAGAAATAGAACTTCTTCAGCTAGCCTTCCTAAAGCAGGCGAATCTGCATCACTTTTCTTGTCTATCATCGGTTTATTTGCTCTAATTGTGGGTACCCTTACATTGGGCTTAAAAAAGGAAAAGTAGATAGTTAATAAAATCTATATTTTCGATAGCCAAATTACTCTCTTTCACTTATTATGGATATATAAGCTTGTATATTGAAAGAGAAATATAAAGATGCCATACACTATTTCTGAAATTGTTGTTTTATTTTTTACATATTCTTTTATTGGCTGGTTATGGGAAACAATATATTGTTCGATCAAAGATCATCATTATGAATATCGTGGCTTTTTGTTTGGCCCATATTGTCCAGTCTATGGATTCGCAGTTACTACAGTCTTAATCTGCACTAAAGATGTCCAAGACAATATCTTCTTGCTATTTATCGTCGGAATCATTGTCGCGACAGTCTTCGAATATCTCGCGAGTTTATTCCTTGAAAAAGTCTTCCATCTTGAATTATGGGATTACTCAAAATTGTGGGGTAACATCCAAGGTCGTGTAGCGCCAGTTATTTCTTTATTCTGGGGCTTCGGCGTAATCCTACTAGTAAAATTTATCCAGCCATTTGTACAAAAGATTATCAATATTGAGGAAAGAGATACGCATGGTTGGTTAGCCGTAGGGATCACGATAGTTATGGGAATCGATACAATCTTAACTGTAATCAGTGTCGAAAGATTCCATATTACAACCAAGATGTGGGACAATCGCATCAACCAATTTATTGAACGCGTTAGATCCAGAGTAGAAAGCAGAATGGCTGAGAAAGGCAGACTTAAAGTTGGCGACTGGCATCACTCAGTTATTCAGCACTACGACGAATTAAAACCAAATCGTTTAAGTTGGAACCAAAAACGTATGCTTAAGAGCTTCCCTAAATTAAGAGTTTTGGATGCACCTAAGTTTATGGAAATAAAGAAAGCAATTCTTGAAAAAGAAAATCGCTCAAACAAAAACACCGCTGCTTAATCCGGCAACGGTGTTTTTTTAGCCATTAATACGGTTTTTTTCTCGCACTTTGCTTTTTATTTCGGTATAACCATCAAGTACATTTGCGTAGCGTCCTAAGATGAAAAGGTAATCAGAAAGGCGATTCATGTACTCCAAATCGCAATCGTCTAATTTTTGTTCATTTAAACTCAACTTGACTAAAGACCTTTCGGCACGTCTAGCAACGGTTCTAGCATATTGTAAGTTAGCACCCGTAACCTTGCCACCAGGCAAGATAAATTCAGGAATAGTGGGTATTTTAGGAGTTAATTCATTAATGCGGTCTTCTAACTGTGTGACATTTTTCTCACTAATTTCATGATGGTGCTTAACGACAATATCGGCTTGCAGTTGGTATAAATTACGCTGAACGTTTTCCAGCTCTTCACGTAATTCCCGGCAATTCTTTGATAAGTTGGCAATCACCACACCAAGGTATGATTGAAGCTCATCCACATTGCCCAATGCTTCAATTTGCAGGTCATATTTTGGCACTATTTTACCAGTAACCTGCTTGGTTAGCCCTTTGTCGCCAACTTTAGTGTAGATTTTGATTGTCATTAGATTATCCTCCGTTGATAGGCTTCAAGTGCTTTGGTGATTGGTTTATATAAAACAAAGTAGAAGGCAAAGTTGCCAATTGCATGGTAGGTATCAAAGGCGAAGCTAGAAACAAGGTAAGCGATGAAAGCAGGCAAACCACCGAAAATAGTCATCCCCAGGTCGACTAAAAAGCCGTATTCCCAACCTAAAAAGGTGGCCAAAGCTACCTGTAACCAAAAGTGATTTTGCAGTGGCGTAACTTTGTTTAAAAAGGCCACAGTTAATATACAACCAGCATAAGCTAAAATTTGGGGAATAGTCCAAATGCCGAATCCCAAATAAATATTAGAAATCAACATTGTCAAAGCAGCTAAAGTGATACCTGAGCCGATACCCAAATAAAGAGTAGCGATCATCAAGATATCAGTTACTGGTTGTACGTTGGGAATAGGAATAATTTTGAAGATACGCAAGACCACGCACATTGCTGTAAGCATGGCCAGTAATGCGATTTGTCTGATTTGCAGCCGCTCAGTAACCATAAATTACTTCACCTTGTCTAGAGTAAATTTAACTTTATCCTTGTTAGCAACAGCTTGTTTGTCGGCACCTTTGGTTGCCCATTTGCCGTTAATTGTGTAAGTCCAATAAATCTTTTTCTTAGGGTTTTGCTTTTTACCATCGATTGAAGTAATAAAACCCTTAGTTTCTTGCACTTTCCATGCTTTCTTAAGACCGGTAATTACCTTGGCCTTTTTCTTAGGAATCTTAACGGATTTATCACTTACGGTTTTCTTGCCTTGTTTCAAGGTGTAGTTAACCGTAATTTGATTGTTAGAGCTCTTTTTGGCAGTGGATGAACTATTATTTGAGCATCCCGTCAAAAATAAAGTTAAAAATGCAACGATTGTAAATAATAAACTAAATTTGTGTTTGTTCTTCATTTTTATCTCCTAATAAATTACTTGATTGGGCAAGCTCCACCTTCACAGTCGGTTTGTCCTACAATTTCTAATCCCTTTTGATCATCATTTTGCTTTGCAAATACTTCTTCAACATCATCAGTAATCAAAGCAGCTCTTTCTTTATAGGTCTTCTTGTCAATTGGCTCTTTTGGAGCTTGCTTGAGTGAACCACCGTAGTAAGGAAGAAGTGAAGTTGATTTAATAGTGTGTCTGTATTGGTGAAGAAGTGGAGCAATTTCGTCACTTTCATCTGATTGGAAGGTGATGGTGCAGCTGACGGCATTATCAGACCAGTATGTTTGCAAGAATGCTTGGGTCGCGAATTGTTCCGCAATTGAAACCGTTCCGGCAGAAGCAAAGTTTTTACTATCGGCGTGAGCAGCCCGTAATGGAAATTCGACGCAAATAGTGTTCTTAGTGTAAATATCTGGTTCAGTATGATAGCCGCATTCTCTTAAGGCTGGAAGCAATGGATCACTAGCCTGGAAACGAATTCTCTGAATCAAATAACCAGCATAGTGGAAGTGCATCCCTTCTGACACACCAGCCAATTTAGCCACCGTACCAGATGGTTTAACTGTGGTGTGCTTAATTGATGGGTGGGTGCCTAATTCCTTGCTGTAGGCCTTATCTGCGTCGACTACAGCCTTGTATAAGCCATCCACTCTTTCAACTGCCTGTGAATCATAGATTGGTTTCTTAATCTTTTCACCAGTTTCTGCATCAACGGCATCTTCAAAGCCAGTGACTACTCTGTGGCCCAAGTCATTAAGCAGCCAGTCTTGAATACCAGACATTGAAATACCGATTCTGCGGTTCTTTTGAATAATCTTACGTGAAACTTCCCAGTCGTAGTGACTAAAGGTAACTCTCTTAGCAAAACGAGTAGCTAAGGCGAAAGCCTCCTTTAAGTCCCAGCCTTGCATTTCAGCGATGTATGGGAAGACCTCAAACAAGTTGCATGGCTCACCATTTGCCAAAGAAATTTCGCCACAAGGATTAGTACCTTCAACGTCATCGTCAATTCCTGGTTGATAGCCATCAACAATACGACCATAGTTGCGTGACAAATCTAAGTTAACGATACCAGGCTCGCCATTATGCAAAATGCCGTCAGCAATTGGACCATAATTATTAAACTTAGAATTAATGGCCACACTGTTGTTAGAAGCCCAACGGTGGTGATAAAGCTTTTTCTTATCCTGCTTCATCTTGATAAAGTCTTGGTCGTCGCTAGAACCAAGTGCAAGCTCAGCTGAACGACGAACGTTGCCGGCAACAACTGTTTTACCAATCAAGTTACAAATGTCAGTCGCATCAACAGCAGTCAAGTTTTTACCTGCGCGGGCATTAATGACGTTGTTGATATCGATAAACATTTCAACTAAAGGCATTGGACCTGAAGCAGTACCGCCGAAGCCATGGATCTTGGCACCGTATGGACGAATATCAGTAATGTCCAAAACTAACTTGGTCTTTCGATCAGGATTGGTTTGGTTAAAGTGCATATCAATTAAACGGGCATTGGCAAGAACCCAGCCTTCACGAGTATCAGGCAATCTGTAGTAAATCACGTCGTCTTGATCTGGATTTTGCTTTTTCCATTCGTCTTTATCAACGGCGCCAACCTTGATTGAGGCATCGTGTGACTTGCTGCCTTTATCGATTACAACAGTTAAATCGATTTTGTTATCAACCTTAGGAATTTGCTTGATGTTGTCGTTAACAACTGAAAAACCAACGCCGCCGCCTTTCATTAATTGATCGAATAGGAAGGAGAAAGGCATGGAGACAGCTTTTTCTCTCTTATCAACGTAAGAAGGCACGATGTGACTGTCGCCATATTCTTGAGGACGAATAGCGATGAACCAGCAGTTGTTTAATGAATCGCCAGTCCGTTTTTGATAATCGGTTCCTGAAATCCAAAGGTTACGACCTGAAGGGGTAGCTGATAAGCCATAAACTAAACGGAATAATCGTTTAGCTTCATTGGTCAATTCGCTGATAACTTCTTTAGAGGGAGAGTCTTTTAGACGTGGATCAAGGTTGATGTTACCTTCGATCACACGCTTAACTGTCTCATCCCAGTTTTCTGAACGATCTTGATCAGGAAGCCAACGGGCATAAGTTCTCTTATAGGTTACCCAGCCAAGTTCACCCCAGTGAGGTTTGATTTCATGTTTCACTTGATCAATAAAGTTTTGATCTAGTTCAATTCTAGTAGATGGCATGTTTTTCACTCCTAAAAGATTATTATTGTTTCACAAAGCACATTATGTATGAGCACATATCTAAATGTACCACAATATCTTGTGGTTTGTAGAAAATTATCGCGGATAGCATTGATTTGTAAACTGCAAATCCCATCAGAATAGGGCTAATAAATTAGAAAAAATTTTAGATAAAATGTGGTATAGCTTTAGAAAGCAAAAAAATATAGAAAATTATCATGTTACAATCAAAAATAATGGAAAAAGCGAGGTTTGATTCATGAATACAGCTTGGCAAAAATTTAAAGACAATGTGCCATTGCGTAGAGTTGTCGTATTTTTGTTAATCGTAGCTTGTTTGTACGAGATGCGGGCAATGATGAATACGATTCTGTTAACATTTATTTTTACTTACGTAATCGTGCACCTGATTCGTTTAGTACAGCGTTACATTCCTAAGATGCCGACAGGGATAATAGTTGTAGTCACGTATCTGATAATTCTGGCGCTATTGTATTTCGTCATAACGGTTTACTTGCCCATGCTGGTGGTGCAAATCAGTAAGATGGTGAAGTCCGTTATGGCATTTTATGAAAGCGATGAATCGTTGCGTTTGATGTCGTACGTAACGCGTTACATTAGTAAAGGTGAGTTGATTGAACAGGCAAAGCACGCTATGACTTTTGCCTTTCACACTGCTACTAATATCGGCACGCTGACCATCGCGACATTTATGTCACTGATCTTAAGTTTCTTTTACACGATTGAATTAAAGAAGATGAGAGAATTCTCTAGTTTATTCGTTAAAAGCGGCTACTTGAAGTGGCTCTTTGAAGATATTCGTTACTTCGGTAAAAAATTTACCAATACCTTTGGTGTAGTGCTTGAGGCCCAATTCCTTATTGCGATTTGTAACACAGCTTTGACAATGATCGGTTTGGCTATAATGAGAATGCCACAGATTGTCGCCTTAGGTTTGATGGTCTTCATTTTGAGTTTAGTTCCAGTTGCTGGTGTAATCATTTCACTGATTCCGCTAAGTATTGTGGGCTACTCAGTAGGCGGCATTCGCTACGTGATTTACATTTTCATTATGATCATGATTATTCACGCCGTTGAAGCCTATGTCTTAAATCCTAAGTTCATGGCCAGCAAGACTGAATTACCAATTTTCTACACATTCTTGGTTTTGCTTGTGGCAGAACATTTCTGGGGCAGCTGGGGCTTGATCGTAGGTGTGCCAATCTTTACTTTCTTCTTGGATGTTTTAGGCATTAAGCCAACTAAAAAGAGTAAGAAGAAGGCAGTTCTAAAATGAGATTATTACTGACAGGCGATAGCATCATCGCACGCAATGAAGGCAAAGAAGAGCCGCATATTAACTGGAATTTAAAAAAGATGTTGCCTGACGTAGAAATTGAAAATACTGCAGTGTCGGGGATCAATTCAGGTGCGTTTTTTGCAAGACTTAATGAATTAGTTTTGAGCGTGAAAAAGTGCGATAACTTGGTAATTTTACTTGGGACTAATGATCTGGCAACGCATAAGCAGGTACCGTTAACGCAATTTAAGCAAAATATGGAATTGATTTGTTCATCGATAATTTGTGCATATTATCCGCCACATGTTTTGCTTGTTTCGCCACCCGCCGTTGATGAGGAAAAGCAGCTTGTGCGCGATAATGCTTTAGTAGAAAAATATGCCAAAGCAGTCGAAGAAGTCGCTCAGGAATATCATTTTAGATATGCGGATTTATGTCAGGCGATGCTAGATGCAGGGGACATCAAGAAGACTGCCCAAGGAATGAAAAATGATGGTTTGCACTTTGGGGATGCAGGCTATGAGATATTAGCTAAATTGATTGTTAAAAATTTGAAGAGCATGTAAAAAAGAGGCCGAAAGGCCTCTTTATTTTTTATTCAATTAAATTATCTTATTGCCGCAAACAACAATCCACCCACGGCTACCAGAGCCAGGAATGGGATGAGCAAGTATGCGCAAAATACGAAAATCAATCCGGCAATGAGTAAGAAGCCGAAAATCTTGATTAAGCCAACCCCCAACTTGAAGAAAAGCCAAATCAAGAAAATTGTTAACAAAAGTGAAAGCATAGTTTCATACCTCCATAATCTATGAGAATATTTTACTACCAAGAGATGGAGAGAGCGTAGATTAAGTATGTTGCTTTTAGAAAAAATCAAGAAATGTTTATGCAATTAAGTTACCGTTAACAGAGCAAATCGTATTGAAAGCTCTTTCTGAAATCGATATCATTTAAAATATGAAAGCGATTTAGATGGAAGGAGAAAGAGAACTTGAAGCAAGAAAAATTAGGTTTACCAACGCTAGCCGCTTCCACTATTTGGATGATTAGCTTAGGTTATTTAGGCGTACAAATTGCATTTACTTTGGAAACTTCACAAATGAGTAGAATTTTCCAAACTTTAGGGGCTGACCCAACAAAATTAGGTTGGTTCTTCATTTTGCCACCACTTGCTGGTCTGGTGGTGCAACCAGGAATCGGATCCTTATCAGATCGTACTTGGATTCCTAAAATCGGGAGAAGATTGCCATATTTATTGATCGGGATGATTTTTGCCGTTATCACGATGGTCATTTTGCCCAACGTCGGTAGTTTCGGTTTAGGATATGGATCCTTAGAAGCACTTATCTTTGGTGCTGTCGCAATCGCTGTTTTGGATGTCGCTTCTAACATGGCGATGCAACCATTTAAGATGATGATCGGTGATATGGTCAACGACGATCAAAAGTCATATGCTTACGGAATTCAGAGTATGCTTTCCAACTTTGGTGCCGTAATTGCTGCATTCTTCCCATTCTTGCTAACCAGCTTGGGTGTTGCCAACACCGCTAAGAAGGGTGTAGTGCCACAATCAGTTGTCATTTCATTCTATGTTGGTGCAGCTGTTTTGGTAATTACTTCATTGTTCACCATCTTCAGAGTTCATGAATATGATCCAGAAACTTATGCTCGTTACCATGGTATCAAGGAATCAGATAACAAAGAAGGTGGCGGTTGGATTGAATTGCTAAAGAAAGCGCCAAAAGTATTTTGGCAAGTTTCATTAGTCCAATTTTTCAGTTGGATTTCATTCCAATACCTTTCAACTTATGCAACTGGTGCGATTGCGCAAAACGTATGGAACACCACTTCCGCTTCTTCAGCAGGCTACCAAATTGCAGGTAACTGGTTCGGCGTATTGACTGCTGTTCAATCAATTGCGGCTGTAATTTGGTCATATGTTTTGGCTAAAGTACCAAACAATCGTCATAAGTTAGGCTACGGCTTAAGTTTGGCATTAGGTGCAATTGGCTACACTTCAATTTTCTTGGTTCATTCACAAATGCTGCTGATTCTTTCATTCATTTTAATCGGAATCAGCTGGGCAGGGATGAACACTTATCCATTGACTATGGTATCTAACGCTTTATCAGGTAAACACATGGGAACCTACCTTGGCTTATTCAACTGTTCAATTTGTTTGCCACAGATTGTCGCTTCATTACTCAGCTTTATCATCTTCCCAATGGTAGGTAACTCAATGCCAGCTATGATGTTAATCACTGGTATTTCAGGATTCTTAGCTGCTTTATCAGTTATCAGCATTAAAGAAACCTACGTAAAATAATTTAGACCAAAATAAAAATGCATGAAGTCAGAATTTGGCTTCGTGCATTTTTTAGTTATTCATTTTGTTAGATCTGAATATTTTTATTAATCCTTAACAACATCCTTAGTGTCTAACCATTGATTGCCACTGATCTTAACAAGCTTCTTGCCGTTAGTCTTCTTAACATCCTTAGCAGTGAAAGTTGAACCCATTGAAACTGTCTTAGCGGGCTTTCCACCGTTTGCGTTTAAAACAGCGACTTTTTGATTCTTGGTATCTTTAACAGTAACGAAGATCTTGTCGCCTTTCTTGATAGCTGGGTTAGTAGGAGCAACTTCTGCAACACCCAACTTTGGGGCAGTGAAACTAGCAGCTTCGGTAACTGAAGCACTGACACCTAATAAACTCATTGAAGCAACTGCGACTGAAACAACTTTAGCTAATTTCTTTGCGTTTAACATATATTATTAAATTCAAGGGATAATTTGAATTTTTTGAAAATAATTTAGGTCCCACAAATGTTGCTAGAATAACGTTTTCAATTATTTTTAGTTAAAAATTGGCAAAATAAATAAAAATAGCTATCTATTTTAGATAACTGTTTTCTTAGTATAAGTCCCTTTATTATGATCTCAATTCTTATTTTAGTCAGAATTAAAGCCATTTCATAGTGCTTATTTTACGGAACATATGAGTAAAAATAACTAATCAGTGAAATATTGCAAAATATCTTCTTCAGTTAATTCTTTCTTTTCTTCACCTTTAACATCTAATACAATTTGCCCGCTATTCAGAATTACCATCCGATTGCCATACTTAATGGCATCTTTTAATTGGTGGGTGATCATAATGCAGGTTAATTTTTCTTCGCGTACAACTTGATCAGTTAATTCGAGTAAATCGCGGCTGGTATTAGGATCAAGGGCAGCTGTATGCTCATCTAGCAACAATAATTCTGGCTTTTTGATGGTAGCCATTAAGAAACTGAGTGTTTGGCGCTGACCACCTGAGAGATTGCCCACGAAAGTATTTAAGCGCTCATTTAATCCATTAGGCAGCTGAGCAGTCTCTTTTTCAAATTCTTTCATGTGTTTATCGAGCCCTCTAGGGCGCAGGCCACGATGTTGACCACGCTTAGTAGCTAAAAGTAAGTTCTCGGCAACCGTCATTCTTGGAGCAGTTCCCATCTTAGGATCCTGGAAAACTTGGGCAATATACTTGGCACGTTTTACTTCAGATAAAGGAGTTAAATCACGGTCTTTTAAGAGGACTTTCCCAGTAATGGGAAAAATGGAGCCGTTGATGATATTTAGCAGGGTAGATTTACCTGCACCGTTGGTCCCCAGCAAGGTCACAAAGTCGCCATCTTCCAGTTTTAAGTTGATGTTTTTGAGAATTTGCTTTTCTTCGTTTGTACCTTCATTAACTGTGGTGGTAATGTTTTGTAAATCTAAAATTGTGCTCATGGTTTTTGAACTCCTTTTTTCAATAATTTACGTACATGGAACTTTTTCTCAAACAATGGCAACATCATGCAGATAGCTAAGATGATTGCGGAGATCAATCTGAAGTCGTTGGTGCTGAAGCCTAGTTGCAAAACTAATAACAAAATCAAACGGTAGATGATACTGCCGATGATGATGGCAATTAAACGAGCAGTTAAAGTTAAATTGTTGCCGTAAACGACTTCGCCGATAATGATTGCGGCAAGGCTGATAACCATTGTTCCGATCCCCATGTTAACGTCGGCATAACCACCGTTTTGGGCGATCAAACCACCAGTTAAACCAATTAAGCCGTTTGAAAGCATCAAGCCTAGGATCTTCATGTTATCGGTGTTGATACCCAGTGAGCGAGCCATTTTTTCATTATCACCAGTTGCGATGAAACTTTGACCAAGGTCGGTATTTAGAAAAACAGCTAACAAAAGGATAATCAATACTGCAAAGAAGAGACCAACCACAATAGTAGGGAAGTTAGTAGGCAATTTTTGTAAAAACTTCTCGTTAAGCAAAGTAGCTTTGTTGAGCAAGCCGACATTTGCTTTACCTAAAATACGCAAGTTGACTGAGTAGACACCAGTCATGGTTAAAATTCCGGCAAGTAAAACTGGAATTTTGCCTTTGGTATAAAGTAGTCCAGTAACTAACCCTGTAAGCATCCCGCCTAAAAATGAAAGGATGGTAGCCAGCACCGGATCAACGCCGTGTACTAAAGCACTGACGCAAATCGCTGCACCGAAGGGAAATGTTCCTTCAACAGTCATATCAGGGAAATTTAAAATTCTAAAAGTGAGAAATAGGCCTAAGGCTAAGACTCCCCATAAGAGACCTTGCCCGATAGTTGATGTAATAAGGCTCATTTGATGATCCGTCCTTTCTTTTGTGCAGCCTTGATGACGCTGTCTGGAATATGAATGTTTAATTCGTTTGCGGCTTTTTGGTTAATCATAGTTTCATAGCTGGTCACTTTTCTAACCGGTGTATCTGCTGGATTTTTACCTTTCAAAATTTGTCCGGCCATGTGACCAGTTAAAACTCCCATGTCGAACTGGCTCACACATCTAGTGGCAAGACCACCTGACTTAACCATGGTATCGGCAGCTGGGAAAACAGGAATCTTTGCTTCGTTAGTTGCCTTAAGCAAGGTGGCAATTCCTGAAGCAACGGTGTTGTCGGTAGGTACATACACTGCTTGAACTTTGCCCGCCATGATTTGGGCAACTTGTTCAATATCATTGGTAGAAGTGATCGTGTATGGACGAACTGTGAGGCCTTCTTTTTCAGCTAATTTTCTAAATTCACGATATTCAGATGCGGATGAATCATCGCTTGAGGTGTAGACAACCCCGATCCGTTTAGCTTTAGGTAAAATCGTCCGCAACAATTTTAATTGAGCTGGAATAGGCTGACGATCTTGCACCCCGGTAACTTTGCCACCAGGATGGTTCAAACTTTTAACTAAGTGCGTTCCTAGTGGATCACTGACTGCACCCATGATTACTGGCGTGTCGCCTGATTCGTTAGCCAAAGATTGAACAGCTGGTGTCGCAATTCCGATTGTCACTGCCGCATTTCTTTGGTTAAAACGATCACTCATTGATTTCAAATTACTTTGATCGCCTTGGGCATTTTGAAAACCGATTTGGATATTTTTACCTTCGCGGTAACCTTCGTCTTCAAGACCCTTAATAATACCGCGGTGGATTTGATCCAAGGCTGGGTGACTCATAGTTTGTAAAATGCCCACGACCTTTTCTTTTTGCGCGGTAGTTTGTTTATTTACCTCTATAACAAATGCGGCAACTAAAAAGGCGAAGAGAGCAATAATTGTTCCGATTAATCTTTTCATTTTTCCGACTCCCATAAACAAAAAAGGACATTTCCGTTTTACGGGAAATGTCCAAAAAAACCCGCACGTTTATTAAATCCATGCGGGCTACTTTTTTATGAAGATTTACCAGCACAGATGCGAAAAGTATCTGAGTCGCATCCGTGCTTTTAATAAGCGTGCAGAAACAACTCTAGTGCTGGAATTGCCAACGATTGATTACTACATTCTTAAACATGGTTAAATCTTCCTTTCATTCAAATTATTTGTTGTCACAAATTTTAAAGAGTTATTAAAAAGTTGTCAATCACTTTTTTCATTTAATTTTTAAAAACTGATATAATTGATATTCTAGAATTAAGGAAAGGACTAACCACATTGCGCTATAAACAAATTATTTTTGACGTTGATGATACTATTATCGATTTTGCGGCAACTGAAGATTTTGCTTTGCACAGTCTTTTTAATGCACATCATTGGCCATTATCTCAAGAACTTCAGCGCCAGTACCATGCTTACAATCAGGGATTATGGCGCAGACTTGAACAAGGCGAGTTAACCTATGAACAGCTGAGTGAAATGACCTTTCATGACTTTATCAAGGATCATTTTGGAATTGAGATTGATGGTAAAAAGGCCATGGACGAATATCGTTCATACTTTGGCGAAGCACATAAACTTCTGCCGGGTATAAAAGATACTTTGAAGTTTGCGAAGAAGCAGGGCTATAAATTAACCATTTTGAGTAATGGTGAAAAGTTTATGCAAAATCACCGCTTGGAACTAGCTGGCGTGAAAAAATATTTTGATTTGATTGTTACTTCAGAAGAAGCCCATTATTCTAAGCCGAATCCACATGCTTTTGATTATTTCTTCAGTCGAACTGAGATCGGTCCTGATGAAACAGTCTTCTTTGGCGATGGCTTGCAATCTGATATTTTAGGTGCAGAAGAATATGGCTTTGATAGCATCTGGTACAATCACCGTCACCGTAAAAATACGCTCCATTTGCACCCAATTTTTGAAGTGGAAAATTATCCAGAATTCGTTAAATTGATGCAGAATGATTTTCAAAAGAAGTATTAATTGAATTAATGAGAAGGGTATCTTATCTTTGAGATAAGATACTTTTTTTAGGTGAAAAATGATGAAGAAAATTACAACAGGAATTGTGGCCCACGTTGACGCGGGTAAGACGACTCTTTCTGAAGCCTTGCTGTATCGGGCAGGAAATATCAGGAATTTGGGAAGAGTGGACAATGGGGATGTATTTTTAGATACCCAACAACTTGAGAAAAAACGGGGCATTACTATTTTTTCTCATGAGGCTAAATTGACCACGGATGATGCAGAGATTACTTTGCTGGATACGCCAGGGCACGTCGATTTTGCTTTTCAAACCGAAGAAGTGCTGAGCGTTTTAGATTATGCGATTTTGGTTATTTCGGCGACCGATGGCGTCACCAGTTATGCCAAGACGCTGTGGAATTTACTTGAGAAAAATCATGTACCTGTTTTTATTTTTGTTAATAAAATCGATATTGCAGGTACAAATAAAGGTCAGGTTTTAACCGATATTCAAAAAAGTTTAAGTGAAAATTGCCTGGATTTTAGCCAAGAAGATCAAACTTTTTATGAAAATGTGGCTTCGGCAGATGATCAGCTGCTCGAAAAATATCTGAATGGCGAAGAAATTATGAATTCGGATATTCAAAATTTAATTGTGCAGAGAAAGATCTATCCCGTTTATTTTGGCTCAGCTCTGAAATTAACTGGAATTACGGAATTTTTAGTAGGCTTTGATAAGTGGACTAAAGAAAAAGAATATAGTCCTGATTTTTCAGCTAGATGCTTCAAGATTTCGCATGATAAAAATGGGGAGCGCCTTAGCTGGATTAAAATTTTAGGCGGCAAATTGCAGGCAAAAACTGAATTAGCCGGCGAAAAGATTAATCAATTTCGCGAATATAACGGTGAAAAATTTACGACGGTTGTAAAAGTAAATGCAGGCGAAATTGTTGCAGCTACTGGTTTAACTAAGACTTATCCAGGACAAGGCTTTGGCGCTACAGACGCAAAAGAAGCCAGTCTAAAGCCAGTTTTAACTTACAAGCTTAATCCACTGGATGAGGATATTCATGCCTGTCTGATGGCCTTAAAGACGCTAGGAGACGAAAATCCGCAGCTTCATGTAACTTGGTCAGAACATTTGCAGGAACTTCGCGTTCAGGTGATGGGGAAAATTCAACTCGAGATTTTAAAACAATTGTTGCAGGAACGTTTTACTTTAACCGTTGATTTTGAACAAGGCAGCATTTTATACAAAGAAACTATTGCTCAACCAGTAGAAGGCGTAGGTCACTTTGAACCGTTGCGTCACTATGCGGAAGTGCACCTGTTGCTTGAACCAGGTCCAAGAAATAGTGGCGTAGTTTTTGAAAATAACTGCAGTCTAGAAGCTTTAACCAAAAATTGGCAACATCAGATTATGACAGCTCTTAAATCAAAAGAGCATTTGGGAGTTTTACTGGGTACGCCAATTACAGACGTAAAAATTACTTTGCTTGGCGGTAAAGGTAGTATTGTGCACTCAGTCGGTGGCGACTTTAGAGAAGCAACTTATCGTGCGGTGCGTCAGGGCCTGATGGAATTAAAAGAGCAGGACCAATTGATCTTGCTTGAACCATGGTATGATTTCCGCCTTGAAGTAAGTCAAGAACATGTAGGCCGCGCGCTGAATGATATTCAAAGAATGAATGGTCAGTTTAATTCACCAGAAAATAAAGGCAACCGCACCATCATTGAAGGCTCGGCACCAGTTAGTGAAATGCAGGATTACGCTGCGCAAGTACGTGGCTACACGCATGGTGACGGAATCTTTGAATGCGTCGTAAAGGGTTATTTGCCTTGTCATAATGCTCAAGAAATCATCGAACAGAAAAATTATGATCCTGTTTCAGATCTAGAAAATACGCCTAACTCGGTCTTTTGTTCACATGGTGCAGGCCACACGGTAACCTGGGATAAAGTGCCAGAAACAGCGCATTATCCATATACGTACCCATTAAAATAAAACTTCTTGCATGAAGTGAAATATATGATTACCTGTGAAAGAAATTTCATTTTTAGCAAAAAACGATGAAACAAAAGCGCTTACATAGTAACATAAAGGTATTGGAAAGGTGATACACATGACTACAATACCCTTTAAAGCCGTAGCTGTTGATATGGACGGTACTTTTTTAACAGAAAAGAAGACTTTTGATCATCAGCTTTTTGGTAAAATTTTGAAAAAACTACAAGCAAACAATATTCCCTTCATTTCAGCTACAGGTAATCAATTGATCAGATCACATGAATACTTTCAAGAATTCACTGAAGGAATTGATTATGTATCTGAAAATGGCGCTATTCTCGAAGCCGATGGCAAAGTAATCAAAAGAACTGCGCTCGATTATGATATTGCTCAGAAGTTGCTTCACTTTATTCAAACCGAATATCCAGAAGCAATCATCATGGTTAGTGCAGAACATCATTGTTACATCTTGAAAAGTATGGATAAGGCAACCAAAGATGATATTCGAATTTACTATCGCAAAGTAGAAGAAATCGATAAATTTACTGATATCGATTCTAGCGATGCTATTTTGAAAGTTTGTCTGACTGCCGACGATGAATTAGCTACAATTATTCAAGATCGCTTCAATGAAAAATACGGTGATTACGTTCGCGGTACTAGTAGCGGTAATATGACGATCGATCTGGTGCACAAGGGCATTAATAAAGCCAAAGGTGTAGCTGATATGCTTAAGTACTATGGCATTGAACAAAAAGATTTGATTGCTTTTGGTGATGGTGAAAATGATATCGGCATGCTTGAGGCATGTGGTTATAGCTATGCCATGGAAAATGCTAACGCTAAAACGAAGGCGGTTGCCAAATACGAAGCACCATCGAATGATGAGAATGGTGTCTTAAAAGTTTTAGCTAAATATTTAGATATTGAATAAAAATAAAAAAGCCGTAAAACGGCTTTTTTATTTTAAGCTAAATCCTAATCTGACTGGATTGTGATCGGCATAACGATAATCAGTGTTGATATCGGTAGCCTTGGCTTTAATATTTTTTGAAATGATAAAGCCATCGCCAACTGTTTGGTAGTTAACCTTAGGCCGATATTTCATATCCGTTGATCTAACTGTAGCTACACGCTCACGGTTAGTTGCTTTAACCATGATGAAATCCTTAGGCAACATCTTTTGATCTAAAACAGATACCCAACTAGGAATCTTTTCTTGATGGTCAAAGTGGGTGAGCATGTCGCGGCCTAATGCGTGGTTGAAGTCACCACCGACAATGACGTAATTGCCCGCTTTATATTCAGCTTCGATTACTTTAGAAAGAATCTTCATTTGCGCTTTACGCATTTTGCCGCCTTTATCATAGGCTGACATATGACTATTGATGACGATTAATTCTTTTCCGCCTTTGATTGGGTAGTGCATAACCGTGAAGCAGCGATCAAGATCTGTAAATTTGGAGATAAATGCGGAAGAAACAGGATATTTTCTTCTAACTGCGCTTTGCATGTGGTATTTACTCATACTAAGCAAACCTGATTGAACGCTGCCGTGTGGGTCATAAAGTGGCCAAGCGAGATATGCGGAGTGGAAATTATTGGCAAAAACATGGTCATAATTTTTAAAAGCGTGCTCAACTAAATTAACTTGGTTGACATAGTGGCTACGCGTTGAGTGGGTATCGATTTCTTGAAAGAGCATGAAATCAGGATTCTGTTTTTTCATCGTCTTGATGACACCATCGGTTGAAGCAAGAACGGATTGTTTAGAAAAGGCAGTACCACGTGTCCCTTGCGTTTTTGTGCCGTTTTTGAGTTCACCTTTATCCATAAAGAAATCAAAATTGTGATTATATGCACCAAAACCAACATTATAAGTAATAATAGAGTATAGATGGTGCAAGCTTAATTGTTTAGATTGATTATTTTTTATAGACAGTTTGCGATTATCAGGGATGCGATAGTAGTGCATTTGCATGTAGCCCACATAACCGATAATTACTACAAGCAGAATACCGATTAAGCTGAGCAAACCGATTCCAATTCTTTTTAGTATTTTCATTTTTAACCTCGATATGGGAGAAGACAATGATTACAGTATATTTAGTTCGTCATGGATAAACCTTTTTTTAATTATTTCCATAAGATCCAAGGCAGATGCGATTCTCCATTAACTCCATTAGGAATTGCGCAAGCAGAAGCTACACGTGATTATTTAAAAGAAAAATACGTACACTTTGATTATGCCTTTTCTTCAAGCTCTGAAAGAGCGAGTGATACGTTGGAAATTATAACGGAACATAAGATGCCATTCAAGCGTGATAAGGGATTGAGGGAGTTTGCCTTTGGTCGCTATGAAGCCCACGATGAAAGTTTGAATCCTAAGCCACCTTATAATGACTTCTTCAAACAATTTGGTGGAGAAAGCCAGGTCGAAGTAGAAGAGCGGATGGATAAAACGATTCGTAGATTGCTTAAGGATATTCCAAATGGTAAAAACGTGTTAATTGTCTCACATGGTGGTGCCTTAATGAACTTCTTAAGAAAAGCACTGAACAGTTTACATCCCCTAGGAAAACTGCATTATCACAATTGTGGCATCGTTGTTTTAAACTATGATGGTAAGAACTTCACTTTAAAGTCAGTAGCCAATCCTGCGGACGACGTGTCTGATAGCTATAACGATAATTTATAAACCAAACAAAAAATCTCAGCCCAATTGAGCTGAGATTTTTTATTAATTCTAATTTATTTTTAGAACTTGTTCTTGTCCAATGCAACTGGAGAATCTGGCTTTTCGCCGTTGATTAACTTCAAGTTGTTGTCAAATGCCTTAACAACCATGTTGCGTACAGCGTGAGTGGTGTAGAAGGCGGTGTGTGGAGTTACCAATACGTTTGGACGATCAATTAAGTCTGCCAAACGCTTGTCTGGGAATTCTTTACCTTCCCAATCCTCGTTAAATACACCAACTTCGCCTTCGTAAGTATCCATAACGAAGCCGAAGATCTTGCCTGAGTCCAAACCACGGATAACTGCGTCAGTGTCAACAAGTGGACCACGTGAGCAGTTTACAATTACAACGCCGTCTTTCATTTCTGCGATTGACTTGTCGTTGATCATGTGTACGTTAGCTGGTACATCTGGTACGTGAAGTGAAATTACATCAGCTTGCTTGTACAAATCGTCAAGTGAGTCAACGTAGTAACCCTTCTTTTCAAGTTCTGGGTTCTTGAAGATATCGTAAGCAATAACCTTTGCGCCGAAACCTTCCATAATTCTCATAAATACTTGACCAATGTGACCAGTACCAACAACACCGACAACTTGGTCACGAACTTCACGGCCGATAGTTGGTGCCCAACGTAAATCACGTTTAGCCATCTTTTCGTCCATGCGCTTGTCTTGACGTAATATACGTGCAGCTTGAATAGCAGCATGTTCAGCAATAGCGTCTGGTGAGTAAACTGGAACATTAGTAATTTCGAAGCCTAATTCCTTAGCCTTGTCCATGTCAATGTTGTCGACACCAACGTTACGTAATGACATCTTAGTTACGCCAGCATCTGCCAATGCTTGAAGAGTATCAGCGGTGTAGTCTAGTTGTTGGTAAACAACAACACCATCTGAACCTTTAGCAAGCTTTGCAGTTTCAGGAGTCAAAAGCTTATCAGTGTAATCAACATCGATATCCTTGTGAGCTTCCTTCCATTCGTTCAAGAATGGTTCTTCATCTTTACGAATAGCGTAAGCAAAAATCTTTGTCATAAATTTAAACCTCCGTAAAATTTATTAGTATGACCAGCCCTCATTATACACTTCCACTTGTTCAACAAAACACAAAAAAGCTTATTTTTTGCAGAAAATTTTAAAAATTTAAAATAAAACAAGCTAAATAAGCAGAATAAATTATTCCTATATACGGCAATTGTTTAAGGAATTATAAAGACATAGAGAATATAATGACACCATGTCATGCAATTGATATTATATACTCATAACAAAAATACAACGCAACAAATAGAGATAGATTGCAAGAAGGTAACAAATCTTCTAATTCCTTATTAATACATCCTATTGGGCGTTTTATTAACTCATACATTGGGAGCTCAAGCGACTATGTGGTCGCAAGAGCGAATGTTGATAAAAAGCCCATCCCCTTTTTGCGAAAGTGAAGAATCAAGTCCCCTGCATATCTCAAGCGTTGAACCTTTTTGTTAACCTTGATGATTCGTTTTCACAGCATTAGTGATGAGTAGGCTAATGTAAAAAAATCTCGTTATTCTCATTCAACACAACTCCCTTAAAGGGCTGGTTTAGATTAGTCATCTAAGCCAGTCCTTTTCTTTTTCGGCTATAATTAGCATGAATAGAAAAAAGGAGAAAGAGCAATGATTTTAATTTCATGGAATATTGATTCACTTAATGCGGCTTTGACTGGAACATCAGCTAGAGCTGAAGAAACCCGTCAGGTGTTAGATAAAATTCATGACGCAAATCCTGATATTATTGCAATTCAAGAAACCAAGTTGCGTGCAACGGGTCCAACTAAGAAGCACCAAACAGTACTTGCAGAAAAGTTTCCTGAATATGATTACGTTTGGCGTTCTTCAGAAGAACCGGCCAGAAAAGGTTATGCAGGAACAATGTATCTTTATAAAAAAGAATTAACGCCAAAAGCTTCATATCCAACTATTGGCGTACCAGATACGATGGACGCGGAAGGCCGAATTATTACGCTTGATTTTGATAAGTTCTTTGTCACACAAGTTTATACGCCCAATTCAGGTAGTGGCTTAAAGCGTTTAGCTGATCGCCAAGTTTGGGATGAGAAATATACTGAATACTTACACAAGCTAGATCAAGAAAAGCCAGTTTTGGCAAGTGGCGATTACAATTGTGCTCACACTGAAATCGATTTGAAGCATCCCGAAAATAATCACCATTCAGCCGGCTTTACTGATGAAGAAAGAGTGGACTTTACCAATTTATTAAATGCAGGTTTTACAGACACATTTAGAAAAGTTCACGGCGATATTACAGATGTTTATTCTTGGTGGGCTCAACGCGTTAGAACCGCCAAGGCCAACAACTCTGGCTGGAGAATTGACTACTGGCTAGTATCTAATCGGATAGCCGATAAGGTGGTTCGGTCAGAAATGATGGATACCGGAAAAAGAGCAGACCACTGTCCAATTTTGCTCGAAATTAACCTGTAAAATAATCAAAACACTAGTATAATTACTTTCGAAAAAATATTTTTTTGGAAGAGTAGAGGTTAATTTTTGGAATAACGAGAAAAAAGAAGATTTGGCCCTGGAGCAGGACTTGAAATACAATCGTCTGACTGCATTTAAGCTGTTTGCGATGACTAGCTCCATTTGGTAAGACTGGTGCTACAGCGCTGCTTTATTTATTGATTGCTGATATTGCCTGGTTTATACCAATTACGTAAATGGCCGGAGAAATGGCTTCAATCAATGGCTGGGAGAAAGGCAGTATTTTTACCTGGGTTAAGGGATCTTTAGGTGATAAAACCGGCTGGACCGCAATGTTTTATCAATGGATCCACATCACTGTAGGGATGGATACCATGATGTAAGTCATTATCGGTGCTTTATCTATTACACTGGGAACACCATGGTTTAATACCACGCCAATTGTGCGTTTTGCACTGATGATGGTAATTCTGTGGGGTGCGACTGCAATTCAATTAATCGGTGTTAGAAAAATCGGTCGAATTGCGGAATGGCTCTTCATCTTAGGAATCGCGTTGCCGGTGGTATTGCTGATCATTTCATTCTTTGTTTATGTAGCACAAGGTCATCCATTACATATGGTGATCAACTGGAATAGGTGATCCCACATAAGTTGAATGGTTCAACATTGGTTGCCTTTGTTCCATTTATGTTGGCATTCTGCGGCGGGGGAGCTTCAGCTCCTCACGTTAAAAACCTGGACCATCCTCGTTCTTATTCAAAAGTTATGCTTGCTTTGGCCATTACAGCTATCTGCTTTGACCTGTTAGGTAGTATGGCGATTGGAATGACTGTACCTAAGGATCAAATCCAAAATAGTACTGGCTTTGTTTACACATATGGTAAATTGCTTACTTCAATTGGTCTTCCTGGTGATTTATTGCAAAAGATTGTGGGAATCACGCTCGCCTGCGGAATCATCGGTGAACTTGGTAACTGGATTGCTGGTCCTAACCAAGGGATGTATGAAGCTGCAAGGGAAGGCTACATGCCTAAATTCTTTGCCAAGACCACTAAGCATGGTGTGCCAATCAGAATCATGATCTTGCAATCAAGCATTGTTACTATTTCTGCGCTTTTGATTACATTTACTAGTGGTGCCAATGCGGACTTTGCCTTTAATGTTTCTTTGGCCGTAACTACTGCTCAGTGCTTGATGGTTTATATGATCATGTTGATCGCTTACATTGTTTTAAAGAGAAGACACGAAGACTATCACCGCATGTATTACATGTCGAAGAATCCTAACACCAGTATTGCGATTGCAATTTTTGCATTAATTATTACCGTAATTGCATTCTTCGTTACCTTCGTTCCAGCATAAGGAACTCCAAGTTACTTACATGGTGTTTATGTTTGGACTTTGATTGGCATGTGTGCGATCGTATCAGTTTTGCCACTGATTTTGTATCGCTGGCATGAAAAATGGCAAAATCAATAAACTTGAAGCATTCGTTTTTAAAAAGCGAGTGCTTTTTTAGTAGAATCAATTAACGAGGTGAAAAACATGACGGTGATGCGGGATGCAATTTTAAACGGTTTTGAGGATGAGAGATATCCTGGCAGTGAATTATTTGGACCGAGAGTTTTAGGTAATGATGCACAAGAAAAAATCTGGTTTACTTTACGCGAAGAATTATCTAGCTGCCGGAGTTTTACTTGGGCAGTAGCTTTTATCACACAGGATATGCTCGTACCACTTAAAGTGGTGCTAGCCGATTTAGCTGATAAGGGCGTTTCAGGCACGATCATTACAGGCGATTATCTTAACTTCAATAATCCCCGTGTTTTTAAAGAGCTGCAGAAGATACCGAATTTAAAAATTAAAATTGCGACAAAAGCGGGCTTTCATGCTAAGGGCTATTTATTTGAACATGAAAATTACCAAACTGTCGTTGTAGGCAGTGCCAACTTTACTCGGTCAGCTGTGCTTAGTAATTATGAGTGGGCGCTAAAAGTTAGTTCGAATAACCAAGCGAATTTAACCAAGCAGTTTGCACAAAAGATTGCTTTGCTTGAGCAAAATAGTTTTGATATCACTAGCGAATGGCTGGAAGAATACAAAGCAAATTGGGTAAAGCCTAAAGCAAATGTTGTCCGTAAAAGCGTTGAAAAGATTACGCCGAATAAGATGCAGCAAGCGGCGTTAAAGAATTTGAATGCATTAGTTGCTAACGGCGAAAAGCGCGGGTTAGTAGTTTCCGCAACAGGAACGGGTAAAACTTATTTAGGTGCTTTTGCTGTAAAAGACTTTAAGCCGAAAAAGTTTTTGTATGTTGTCCACCGTCAACAGATTGCGAAGAAGTCGCTTGAAAGTTTTTACAAGGTAATTGGCGGTTCGAAAAAAGATTTTGGTTTGCTTAGCGGCAGTCATCATGAATTAAACAGAAAATATATTTTTGCGACAGTACAGACTTTAAGTCAGACAGATGTGTTAGCTAGTTTAGCTGAAGATGAATTTGACTATATTTTGATTGATGAAGCGCACAGAGCAGCGGCGCCAAGCTATCAAAAGATATTGGCGCACTTTAAGCCGCAATTTTTACTAGGGATGACGGCCACTCCTGAGCGAATGGATGAACAAAATGTGTATCAAATTTTTGATTATAATTTGGCCTATGAGATTCGTTTGCGGGATGCACTAGAGGAAAAGATGCTAGCGCCGTTTCATTATGTTGGCGTGCAGGATTATGAAGCAGATGGCGAGACGATTGATGAAACGACGGGCTTACGCTACTTAGTTTCTGAACAGCGTGTGGATTATGTCTTAAGAGAGATTGATTATTATGGCTATTGCGGCAAGCAAGCCAAAGGATTGGTATTTTGCAGCAGACAGGATGAGGCCAAAGAATTAGCTGACTTGTTTTCTAAAAAAGGTCATCCAGCAATTGCTTTGACTAATGAAGATAGTGAAAAACGCCGGAGCGAAGTTATTGCCAAACTGGTTAACGGAAAAATCGAATATATTATTGCCGTTGATTTGTTCAATGAAGGGATTGATATTCCGGCTTTGAATCAGATTATTATGTTGCGCAACACGCAGTCGAGTATTGTTTTTGCGCAGCAATTAGGGAGAGGTCTTAGGAAATATCCTGGTAAAAACTTCGTGACGGCGCTTGATTTTATCGGTAACTATAAAAATAATTATTTGATCCCGATCGCCTTAAATCAGGATACTTCGCGTGACAAAGACCGGGCTAAAAGAGAGACTCGCTTGCCAAATCTGATCGATGTTTCAACGATTAACTTCAGTAAAGTGGCCTCTGAAAAAATTTTGGCATCGCTAGATCAGGTAAAACTCGATGGCCTGCGTGAATTGCGGCAGAGCTATCAAGAATTGAAAAATAAAATTGGTCGTATTCCGCTTTTGTATGACTTTTACCAATATGGTTCAGTATCACCACTTGTTTTTGCGAATAATCATGGCTTGGACGACTATGCGACCTTTTTACAAAAAATGGGTGAATCTGTTGAGCTAAGCAAATATGAAAATCAGGTATTAACTTTTCTGACCAAGGAATTATTAAATGGTAAAAGAATACATGAATTGCTTTTGCTAGATTTGCTTTTCAAAAACGGCAAAGTAAAGCAAGAAGACTACGTCAGTCTTTTGCAAAAATGTGGTTATGTGAATGAAGCAGTGTTGCAGTCAGTTGAAGACATTTTATCTTTGTCATTTTTCGACGTTAAGCAGGGCAAGACAACGAAAAAAGCTCAATATGGCGATCTGCCGCTAATTGAGCATAGCAATCTGCCTGATTATGAACTGAATGAAAAATTAGCCGCCACACTTAAGCAAAATAACTGGTTTAAACGATTGGCAGAAGACGTAATTAAAACGGGGCTGGAATTAAATGAGTCGTATGACAATCTGCATCAATTTACTCTGTATCAACAATATGATCGTAAAGATGCTTGCCGTTTATTAAACTGGCCCAAAGATGTTTCTGCTCCAATGTATGGCTATCGCGTTGGCGAACACGATACGCCAATGTTTATCACTTATGAGAAGAATGATGATCAAAAGCGCAACGCAATCTACAATAATACGTTAGAAAATGGTCGAAGTTTGCGTTGGTATACAAGAGTGCCACGTCATTTAAATTCGGAAGAAGTGCAGCGCTTGCTACATACTGAAGGGATGCACATTCACTTGTTTGTTAAAAGAAGTGATGCGGAAGGCAAGCAGTTCTTCTATTTAGGTGAGGCAAAAATTGATCCTAAGTCGGTTAAGGAAGAATTGATTGGTGCTAAGAAAAAGCCAGCCGTAGGGATGAATTTATTATTCGAAACGCCGCTCACTAGTGAGATGTACACATATTTATTTGCATAAGAAAAACAGCTTTCTGTTGTAGAAAGCTGTTTTTGTTTTAATCATCTGTAAAAGTGTTAGCCCTAATATGATTCAAAATTTGCAAGCCCATTGCTTTTTGCGCATCTTCATCGCCTGAAGTTTGATTTAAGAACATAATCAAACCGTTGCGATTATCAGTTGTCATTTCGAACCACATACCGAAGTGAGTACCAGTTAAATTGCCGTAAGCAGATTTAATAGTATCGTTGTTTTCAATATGTACACCGCCAGAATAATCATTAACCTTACTGTCTAAGTGAGTAAGGTAATGGAAATCTGACTTACTTAAAATGGTTCCATTGGTTAAACCAACTTGAATCTTGTAATAATCCATTGGAGTGGTAAACATGTTACCTGTACCTGGAAGTTGAGATGCTAAAGATCTTTTTACATATTGTGGATCTTGATAGTTGTTGCCGTTGTCCCAAGTGTAAGAAATTGGATCTGTTTTTCCGCTAGGGATGTTTTGGTAAAGATAAGTATTGGTTAAACCTAATTTATTAATGATGCGGCTGTTGAAGTTTTCTTCATAAGATTGGCCGCTGACTTTTCTGATAATGCCGGTAAGCAAAATATAGTTTGTATTATTGTAAGAATAAGTTCCGGAAGTGCCGGGATCAGTGGAATTTGCATTATTGATAGCCCAATTAATGGCTTCTTCTTCGGAACTATCGCTGCCGCGGTCAGTTTCGGTACCTGTTGCAGTAATGCCGGAAGTATGGGTCATTAATTCACCGACTGTAATGTTGTCGGCGTTTTTAAGGTTAGGGAACCAACGTGATATTTTGGTGTTTTGAGTAAAACGCTCGCTGGTGTGCCATTTTTCATTCATTAATTGAATAACCATGGCTGCAGTAATTATCTTTTGCAGAGAACCAGTTGGATAAACTACTTGTTCGTTTCCGTTACCGATCTTTTTGCCGTACCAAGCCCAGCCGTAGCTAATTTGCTGCGGACGACCATTTTTGATAATTACAGCACTGCCGCGACTATTGTTTTGAGCAAAAACATTGCGTACAAAACTGCGCATTTCTGTTTTGGAATATGTGCTCGCTTGAACAGGAGTTGCTGTTTTAGCACTAACTGTAGGTGCTGAAACGCCTAGCAAAGTGACAGCAGCCATCCCGATAATTGTTTTCTTAAAAATTTTGAGGGCCTCCCTTAAACATGTCTAATCTCCATTTTAGCGCGATACTTGGTCCATACAAGTTCAAAATTATTAAGAAAATGTAAGCGAAAATGTTTACATACAATTTGCTTGAATGAACAAGCTATTTAAAGTTTGTCGCAGATATGGATCATGGGCATAGAGGTAAGTGCCTTTGATACCACGTTTGAAAAGAACATTTAGCGAATTTAGTACCATTTTTTCTTCATATTTAAGCTTAGCTCGAGAATCGGTCAGATCGTTACGCTTTTTAAACATCTCTGTATCGGTGATTTTGTCTAAATTAACCTGCAGCTTGTTAGTATGAGGAACCTGGCTAATTGGCGGTCCAATAATGATGCCGGCATAATTTAAATCAAAACCCTGACAAGTATAAATAGAACCAACCTCATTGATGGTTTCCGGAATCTCGGCCCATGGCGTTGACGTGTAATTGTACTGATCCCACGGCATTTTGAAGTTACCTTCTTTAATGTAATGTTTGCCGCCGTCTAAGGTGGAAGGATAGCCGGATGTAGAAAGAACCCTCGCTAGACCTTCTTCATTATTTCGTTTAATGATTTCCTGGCGCATTTTTTCGGCATCGGTAAAAATACGGAAATCATAATTTTGCCACATGGTTTTATCTAGTGGCCGCAAAGTTTCTTGAGTAAAAGCATCAAACCAGTTGATCAGATTATCCGGAGCCGTCATCCTAAATTGATGATGTAAAACATATTCTTCGTGGGCGTAGCGATGCGTAATTTGTTCCAAGCGCTCTTTAGTCCAAAAACTCTTCATGCGCAGCACCTGATATTCATCAAAAACAAGAACGACAACTTTGGCTAGTTTAATAATCTCTTCAAGCTGATTATTATGATAGAAGTTATTGTAATGATCTGGCTGCGATAAAAGCAGATGCGCTTCATCAATTACTACGATGTCCGCTGTCTTTTGCTTTTTATCTAATTGGTTAATAAATGAAGTAGGCCGCATGTAGTCTTTTTTATAAAGTTCTTGTAGTGGCCCCGCGATTTGTTTATAGACTTTAAGCAGTTCAGGGTGATTTACTAAAAAATAATTTTGCGTACCTGAAAATGGTGCAGTATTGTTGCGGCTTAGTTTTTGAATCCGATCAAATAGCGATGAGAGAATCACGCTTTTGCCAGTACCAGCATCACCATAGATAGTAAAAACAGCCGGGATGTTTTTGTTTTGTAAATGCGCAGCCGCAAACTTGATAATTCGGTTAATCAAACTATTTTGTTCATTAGTTAATGGATGATTAGGCGATAATTTTTGAAATGCTTGGTTGTTCACTGTTTATTCACTTCCAAAATATCTATTATAATTAGTAAAAATATTAACGACACAAGGTGATTTTATGACAGCGCAAAATATTATTCATGACCAACTCTTTTTGAGTCAAAAGTCGACGAGTGCAAATCGTGCAGATTTGAAAGTTGCGGAAGATTTGCGAGATACTCTTTTGGCGAATAGAGACAAGGCCGTCGGACTAGCAGCCAATATGATTGGTAAAAATAAAAGAATCATTGCTTTTTATGTAGGACTTCTTCCATTAGTTATGCTTAATCCGCAAATTACAAAAAAGAGTGGTGAGTATTTGACTGAAGAGGGATGCCTTTCATTGAGTGGCGAACGAAAGACTAAACGCTATAGAACGATTACCGTGACATATCAAGACATGAATCTTAATACGAAGACGCAAGAGTTTACGGATTTTATTGCGGAGGTAATTCAGCATGAAGTAGATCATTGCGAAGGAATTTTGATTTAAAATAAAGTTTTTTGAAAAATATTTCGAATAGATAGTTCGGATTATAGCTAATAAAAATACTATCATTAATTTTAATGGTAGTATTTTTGCTATGCTGAAGAGGATGAAGCGATAAAAAGTTATCTGAACTAATGACAACGCGAACGAAAGGGCGAACTTGCAAGAAGAGCAGAAATAGGGTAAATTAATAAAGTCGTTTCGAGAGATGCGGCACAGCTTGAATAAGAAGCCTGAGCAAAGGAAAAATCAATAAAATGAAAAAAGTACTTGCAAAAGGGAGAAGAAGCTGGTAACATATTTAAATGTCGTCAAGCAAGAGATGAATAACTCGAGCGGATGACGAAAAACAAATTCAAAAAAGTTCTTGACAAGAGCTTGAGGGTTTGATAAAATATAAAAGCCGTCTGGTTGAACCGGACGGAGGTAGTACTTTGAAAACTGAACAAAGTTTCGCTAAAAGTGTGCGGGTGTAAAAACCCAAACAAAAAGCGAAGTCAATTCGCAAGCAATAAATTTGAGACAAAGATCTTAAATAATCGAAATGAAGTCATTTCAAACTTTTTAAAATGAGAGTTTGATCCTGGCTCAGGACGAACGCTGGCGGCGTGCCTAATACATGCAAGTCGAGCGAGCGGAACCAACAGATTTACTTCGGTAATGACGTTGGGAAAGCGAGCGGCGGATGGGTGAGTAACACGTGGGGAACCTGCCCCTAAGTCTGGGATACCATTTGGAAACAGGTGCTAATACCGGATAATAAAGCAGATCGCATGATCAGCTTTTGAAAGGCGGCGTAAGCTGTCGCTAAGGGATGGCCCCGCGGTGCATTAGCTAGTTGGTAAGGTAACGGCTTACCAAGGCGACGATGCATAGCCGAGTTGAGAGACTGATCGGCCACATTGGGACTGAGACACGGCCCAAACTCCTACGGGAGGCAGCAGTAGGGAATCTTCCACAATGGACGCAAGTCTGATGGAGCAACGCCGCGTGAGTGAAGAAGGTTTTCGGATCGTAAAGCTCTGTTGTTGGTGAAGAAGGATAGAGGTAGTAACTGGCCTTTATTTGACGGTAATCAACCAGAAAGTCACGGCTAACTACGTGCCAGCAGCCGCGGTAATACGTAGGTGGCAAGCGTTGTCCGGATTTATTGGGCGTAAAGCGAGCGCAGGCGGAAAAATAAGTCTAATGTGAAAGCCCTCGGCTTAACCGAGGAACTGCATCGGAAACTGTTTTTCTTGAGTGCAGAAGAGGAGAGTGGAACTCCATGTGTAGCGGTGGAATGCGTAGATATATGGAAGAACACCAGTGGCGAAGGCGGCTCTCTGGTCTGCAACTGACGCTGAGGCTCGAAAGCATGGGTAGCGAACAGGATTAGATACCCTGGTAGTCCATGCCGTAAACGATGAGTGCTAAGTGTTGGGAGGTTTCCGCCTCTCAGTGCTGCAGCTAACGCATTAAGCACTCCGCCTGGGGAGTACGACCGCAAGGTTGAAACTCAAAGGAATTGACGGGGGCCCGCACAAGCAGTGGAGTATGTGGTTTAATTCGACGCAACGCGAAGAACCTTACCAAGTCTTGACATCCCTTGACGATGCTGGAAACAGTATTTCTCTTCGGAGCAAGGAGACAGGTGGTGCATGGTTGTCGTCAGCTCGTGTCGTGAGATGTTGGGTTAAGTCCCGCAACGAGCGCAACCCTTGTCACTAGTTGCTACGCAAGAGCACTCTAGTGAGACTGCCGGTGACAAACCGGAGGAAGGTGGGGATGACGTCAAGTCCTCATGGCCCTTATGGCTAGGGCCTCACACGTCATACAATGGTCGGAACAGAGGGCAGCGAAGCCGCGAGGTGGAGCAAATCCCAGAAAACCGATCGTAGTCCGGATTGCAGTCTGCAACTCGACTGCATGAAGTCGGAATCGCTAGTAATCGCGGATCAGCATGCCGCGGTGAATACGTTCCCGGGCCTTGTACACACCGCCCGTCACACCATGAGAGTCGGGAACACCCGAAGTCCGTAGCCTAACCTGAAAAGGAGGGCGCGGCCGAAGGTGGGTTCGATAATTGGGGTGAAGTCGTAACAAGGTAGCCGTTCGAGAACGAGCGGCTGGATCACCTCCTTTCTAAGGAGACTTCAAGCTTTGAAAGATAAGCTTGTAACGTCCTAAGGTCAGGGTGCTGAAGACTTTTCGTTGTTTAATTTAGAGGGCGCAGGCGATGAAGTCTGCGGGAAGCGAAGATAGCTTGGGGATATAGCTCAGCTGGGAGAGCGCCTGCCTTGCAAGCAGGAGGTCGCCGGTTCGATCCCGACTATCTCCACCATCCCACAAAAGCATACGCTTTTGCGGGGAGCGAAAAAACAATATAATAGCCAATCGTTCAAAATCCGAGCAGAGCCCAGCGAAGCGGGTTTGCGAGGAAGAGGAGACGCAGCGAAATGAGCGAGACGTACTGCATGCAGTGCGGCGAGGGATATGGAGCTTGTGTCGACGAACGGGCCCGTAGCTCAGCTGGCTAGAGCGTACGACTGATAATCGTAAGGTCGGTGGTTCGAGCCCACTCGGGCCCACCATACCAGTGACATTTGTCGTTGGATTTGAAGACCTGGCGTAAGACAGATCTTCAAATCTGGCTGCAAAAGCAGTTGGAAGATCGAACCTTGAAAACTGAACAATGTAATGAAGAAGTGATAAGCAAGGCAACAGAGAGGTCTTTTGTTTGAAAGAACAGAAGAACGTATTTTTAGTTTTAATTGTGGAACATCGTATAGATGGGTAACAATTACAATTTCGAAAATCCTGTTAAATTGCCTGCATAATTCAACTTTGAGGATCAGCAAATGATTCGATAGGTCAAGCTGAAAAGAGCGCAAGGGGAATGCCTTGGCATCAGGAGCCGACGAAGGACGTGACAAGCTGCGATAAGCCACGGGGAGGAGCAAATATCCGTTATATCCGTGGATTTCCGAATGGGGGAACCCGCTCAAGCAATACTTGAGCATCGTGCGTTGAATCAAATAGGCGTACGAAGGGAACGGCCTGAACTGAAACATCTAAGTAGGGCCAGGAAAAGACATCAACCGAGATTCCGCTAGTAGTGGCGAGCGAACGCGGAGGAGGCCAAACCGAGGGACGCAAGTTCTTCGGGGTTGCGGACAGACATCATGACCAGAGGAAGTTAAGAGAACGGCGTGGGAAAGCCGGCCATAGAAGGTGAGAGCCCTGTATCTGAAAATGAAGACTGGCAGTCTGGATCCAGAGTACCGCGGGACACGTGAAACCCCGTGGGAAACCGGGTGGACCACCATCCAAGCCTAAATACTACCTGATGACCGATAGAGGAGCAGTACCGTGAGGGAAAGGTGAAAAGGACCCCGGGAGGGGAGTGAAAGAGAACCTGAAACCTTGTGCTTACAAGCAGTCAAAGCACGTTAACGTGTGATGACGTACTTTTTGTAGAACGGTCCGGCGAGTTATAGTAACGAGCAAGCTTAAGGTATTGAGTACCGGAGGCGAAGCGAGAGCGAGTCTGAATAGGGCGTAAAGTTCGTTGCCATAGACCCGAAACCGGGTGACCTATCCATGAGCAGGCTGAAGTGAGAGTAAAATCTCATGGAGGGCCGAACCGACCCCCGTTGCAATGGTGGCGGATGACTTGTGGATAGCGGAGAAATTCCAATCGAACTCGGAGATAGCTGGTTCTCCCCGAAATAGCTTTAGGGCTAGCGTTATGTTAGATTACCGGAGGTAAAGCACTGAATGGTGGCGGGGCCGATAAGGTTACCAAGACCTATCAAACTCTGAATGCCGGATAATTGATGCATAGCAGTCAGACAGCGTGAGATAAGTTTCGTTGTCAAAAGGGAAACAGCCCAGACCCACAGCTAAGGTCCCAAATTCATGCTAAGTGGAAAACGATGTGGAATTGCGAAAACAACCAGGATGTTGGCTTAGAAGCAGCCACTCATTAAAAGAGTGCGTAATAGCTCACTGGTCGAGTGACTCTGCGCGGAAAATATAACGGGGCTAAGCATGAAACCGAAGCTTGGGCTTGTACTTAGGTACAGGGGTAGGGGAGCGTCGAGTATGGGGTGAAGTCAGAGCGGAAGCACTGGTGGACTGTACTGGAGTGAGAATGCCGGAATGAGTAGCGAGAATTATGTGGGAATCATAATGGCCGAAAATCTAAGGTTTCTTGGGGAAGGTTCGTCCGCCCAAGGTAAGCCGGGAGCTAAGGCGAGGCCGAAAGGCGTAGTGGATGGAAAGCAGGCGAAAGATTCCTGCACCCGTATATGGAGCGAAGGAGTGACGGAGACGGATAGTGTGACCCTCTTAATGGATTGAGGGCGAAGCGAAGCGGCTGGTTACCAGGCAAATCCGGTAACCAAAAGGCTAGAGCGTGACAGGTAAGCGAAATCTTAGGAAAGTAGCGAAGCACATGATGACGGCTTCCAGGAAAAGCTTCTGGCAATGCATATGCGGCCCGTACCAAAACCGACACAGGTGGGCAGGGAGAGAATCCCGAGGTGAGCGAGAGAACTGTTGCCAAGGAACTCGGCAAAATGACTCCGTAAGTTAGCGAGAAGGAGTGCTTAAGCAATTAAGCCGCAGTGAAGAGGCCCAAGCGACTGTTTAACTAAAACACAGCTCTCTGCGAAGTCGCAAGACGAAGTATAGGGGGTGACACCTGCCCGGTGCTGGAAGGTTAAGAGGATCTGTTAAGAGCGATCTGAAG